>JACCDV010233295.1_pt1 | contig 122264 bp, 103 predicted proteins | sample 7446131 | NCBI WGS metagenome assembly JACCDV01 (sample SAMN15323448, study PRJNA562643) | freshwater metagenome | isolation source: river surface water | place: USA:Blue River Watershed | collected 2017-08-17 | reverse complement strand
TCTTTTAAGAGCAGGACAAGAAATTGGAGAAATGGAATTGTATTTGGAAGTTGACAATGTTGATACTTTGTGGTCTAAAATCAGAGATAAGTTGAGGGGTTTAAAATATAAAGAGCCCTTTAATCAAGAATATGGTATGCGCGAAATTCACATATGCATTCCACATACAAACGCTCTTTTATTCATTGGACAAAAAATACACTAATTTTTGAATCTCGATTCGAAATTAAACCACCTGCAAATTTGCACGAAGTTCAACCCTTTAATTTCTTAATAGTAAAAAACTCAATCATCGCATGATAGTTGCATCTTTCGTCGAAAAGGGGAGCAAGAGTGCACAAGGCGACAGAAATGTCGCCTTTTTTGTTGTCCGTCAATGAGTTAGGCTAGCTGCATCTTTGTAAAAAATCAAGCAAATTCTTTTATAATCTTCTTTGCAGTATGGGTTTTTCCCCAATTGGCAAGTTCGTGTAATAAAGGAAGTAGTGATTCCCCTGCATTTGTTAAAGAGTATTCAACTCTTGGTGGCATTTCGGTGAATTCAATTCGATGAACCAATCCAAATTGTTCTAATTCTTTCAGTTCCCCAGCCAATACTTTGTTCGAGATTGAAGGAATGATTTGATTGAGTTTACCAAATCGAATGGTTCTGTCTCCGATACAGTTCAATATAATTGGTTTCCATTTACCGCCAATGATACTCATCGTTCGGGTTACAGGACAATTTAATGGGTTATCGATGAATTTATTACTCATATTTCTGGTTACCATTTGGTTACTTGTATTTACTAAATCAGTTACAAATGTAAACCATTGAATCTATTTTTGTAAAAAAATAAATTATGAAAAGGTATATACAAATTGTCGGTGTAGTTTTAATTCAATTAGTTGTTGTTTCTTCAACTCTTGCTCAAACGAAATTAAAGTTAGGAAAACAGGAGTTTGAATTACATAATGTAACAGGTTCAATTATTAAATTTCAAGGGGAAAATGTCCTTAAAATAGAACGAGATTTGCAGTCATTGCCTTTTGATGTTAATAGATTAGAAGCAACAGTAGATGAAAAGCATTATGCAAAATTGGTAGGATTGGATGATTTTGAAAATGGAACAATTGAAATCAAAATGTATAGTCAAATCCAAGACCCATCTCCATTTGCAGGAGCTGCTGGTTTTATTGGTTTATACTTTCGAATAGCACCAAATGATTCTGCATTTGAATCCATCTATTTGCGACCTAAAGTGGGAAGAGCATCTAATCAAATGTTTAGAAACCATGCTGTTCAATATTTTTCATATCCTCATGCAAAGTTCGAAACTTTGAGAAAGAATTATCCTCCGGGTTCTTATGAAGGGTCTGCTCCTGTTGCACTTAAAGAGTGGATCACCATGAGAATTGAAGTGAATGGTGAAACTGCTGAAATGTTCATTAACAATATGAAATACTCTTCTTTTATCGTTGATAAAATGTTGAGGAATGTTAAAAAAGGAGGAGTTGGACTTTATGTTGATATTGCGACCATTGGATATTTTAAGGACTTGAAAGTAATTAAAAGAGCATACAAAGCTCCAGCGAAGAAAGAGGATAATCAGGATGGAATTTAACTTCTTGTAATCTTGCCGGAAGTTAAGTGTTTAAAATTCATATAGTTACGTAAAAATAAGAGGTTGATAGCTGCATCTTTTGTCGAAAAGGGGAGCAAAACGAAAAGGTTCTTAGAAGCGATTCTGAGGCCTTTTTTGCGTTATAGGGGAGATGTATTTTCAGATATATTTTTTCATTTGCACACGATTTGCACAAAAATCGACCTTTAGCTCAAGCTAGTTAGCGTTCAATAGGTAGGAAAGGCGTACTTCGGATGAAAAGGTGAACCATTTACCAGGTATTTTTTTTAATTTGGATTGCTAATTTGAATTGGTTTGTCTTAAAAATTTTAAAAATGGAAAAAGAAATATTTAAAGAACTGCTGGTACAAAATATTCTTTCCTGTAGTTTTTCATTGGATCGAGTAAGTCAGGAGAACCTGTCGATGACTTTAAATGAAAACACAGCTTCGGTGGGCTTCATTTACAGGCATGTGGGGGAGACCATGCTTCTATTTGGGTATTTTTTTGGGATGCCCAGCGAGATACAAAGTACTACCCTGGGGAAGGAAGATGAAGGGCAGGGGAATGACTTTGAGGAAAGTAAAAAGCTGATGGAACAAGGGTTTAAACTCCTCGAAAAAATTATCGAAAGTACCCCTAGTTCTGGATGGTCAGAAATTGTGGAAACCCCATTTTTTGGAGGAGTATCCAAAATCAGGTTGTTTTCCCATATTTTATACCACAACTCCTATCATGCTGGCCAAATAGCCCTCACTTTAAATAGAGGAGTATAAATTAGTTAACGCATCACGTTTTAGGGGGAGACCTACCCAAGCATTATTCCTAAAAAAAAGGAAAAGCCCCGCAAGTGCTGGGCTTTTTGTGTGTCTTTATTTTTCAATAATTAAATTAATGCTGTTCACATATTCTCATAATTATTATAACAGTTTGGGAAATAGATAATTCAAAACCAACCAGAATTTCATTCAATTAAAAAGTCAAGGCTCTTAAAAATAGAATAAGATTTCTTTGCTATACTTTTGCTTTTTTGATTTTTTTCTTAAATTTCATTTATACAAATAAACCTAAAACCACCATGTCAGCAGATCAAAAATCCACAGGATTGAATGTAATTTCATTCCTAATCCCTTTAGTAGGGTTAATCATTTATTTAACGCAAAAAGACACGCACCCAATTAAGGCAACTTCCGCAGGGAAATCCGCACTTTGGGGAGTGGGTGTTGGCGTAGTATTTTACATCATCTCCATGGTGATGCTAGGAGCGGCCATAGCCTCGATGTAATCCAGTTGAGTCGCTTCTAAGTTTCCCTACAACTCCGGGTTGAGTTGCAAAGGAATTTATAAAACGGGTAGCCTTAAAAAGTTTACCCGTTTTTTCTTTTTGTTGCGGCTATTTTTGTGGATATTCAACTAGCGTTGCTCTTCCCAATTGCTCTTGGAAAACCTACTCTAAAGGCTTCATTTCAGGTGCTGCCAAGGCTGAGCCTAAGGATAAAGCGGAATGATTTTTAGGGGATCGTACTCCTTCGAATTGACTAGGGGCTTCTTCTTCTAAAAACTGAGTTAAATTTTTAAACGCTACAACAGATGAAACAATTGTATGCAATTTTTCTATTTTGTTTTGCTTCCCTAGCTGCCTTTGCCCAAACCGATTCCTTGGATTTGAAGTTGGAACGGGGAGAAATCACCGGTGAAGAATGGTACATCCTCAAACTTCAAGCAGGTGAATTTTCTGAGGATTTCAGTGCCTGGGTTAAGTACGTTGACCAGGTGGATATAAACTCTGCGTTGTATAAATCCCTTAAAAATAAAACGGGACTGATCTTCCACATTCCTGCGAAGTATCAAGTCATCAAGCCCAATGGAAATCGGTATATCCAAATCTATCTATTTAACCTAACTGACTCGATTGTAAGTCTGCCTAGAATGGATGCAACCATCGATCAGGTTGAAAGTGAATTGTACCTAAACAGGAACTGGGTAAAAGTAAAAGAAGTTATGCCCGCTACCTGTGGCAATAGCTACTGGACCCAAAATTTGGAACCCAATGAATACCTATCCATTCAAATTGAAAATTACGATATGGCGCTAGGTAAGGTCAAAGTCAGGCAAAAAATAAAACTGAAAGTTGGGAATCAAATTCTGGAATCTAGGGTAGTGAAGGCTTTTCTCTTTCCCAATCAACTTAATTTTTTGAGGCAAAAATTCAACTAAACGAACCATTGAGTTCCAGTTTTTCTAGGGCTATTGAAAACCAAAAAGCGGTCTTCGAACCGCTTTTTTTATTTTCAGCTCGTAGTTTTTCTTTTCGCCAAACTCAAAAATGCTAATTTCTCTGCTGCGCTAGGCTTCCTACCAATCACTCCTGTACTCAGGTTTTATTAGGGTTCATTGGGTGCATTTAAGGCTAATTCCCCCGTACAATGAAAATAACTGCATGAAAATCATCACTTAATTGAATGTATGTTAGTGACACCGTTTAGGTAAATCATTTTTAAAAATAATACATATCATTAATAATATTTATTTAACTATAATTTTAATTTTTAGTTTAAAAAAATGTACAGATAAATTCTAACTAATTGTTGGGATTTGAATTCCTTATCTACTTTTTTCGTGAAATTAAACATACATTTTATGCGTAAACAATTACCTATACTGTACCTTTTTGTCCTGCTTTTTGTGGGGCTAACAGGATGCACCGGAAGTTCAACTACCCAGCCCCTAGAAACACCTGAACTGCAGCTTTCGGCGGAAGGACCTCTCTATGCAGGTGCCAACTCGGCTACGGCCACCTGGGAATTTAACCTAGCTGAAATTGTCGGGGCAACTGGAAAAGAGATTTCTGAAGCTCGGATTACTTCGGTCGAAGTGCTAGTGAACGGAACAGACAGTATTCCCTCCATGGAAAAAATGGTGTTTGAGATGACCTCAAAAAATACGCCCATGACGCGAATAGGATTGTACGAAGGCGGTATTTCCAAAGGCCAGCCCTTTACCTTGACTATTGCTGAAGAGCAAGAAAATCTGGCGGCTGCATTCGCCGACGGGAAGATGACCTTTGTGGGCGATTTTGATCTCCTGGATGAGGAATACATGGGGAATGTTGAATTCACCCTCAAGGTCAAGTTTGAAATTGGAATTAACTAAGAACTATAACTACTGATTTACTATGAAAAAATTGATCGCTATCTGTGCTTTTCTATTTGCCTGTACCTATGCCATGGCTCAAGATGCCAATGCCATCGTGGGGGTATGGGAACCAGGGAATGGCAAAGCAAGAGTGAAAATTGATAACATCGACGGGAAGTTTTACGGCCGAATCGTTTGGTTGAAAGAACCCAATGATCCAAAAACTGGGAAGCCTAAGACGGATGTTAATAATTCCGATGCGAGCATGAAAAATGTGCCGCTTCGGGGCTACCGGATGCTCAAGGATTTCCAATACAAGGGTAAAGGCATCTGGGAAGATGGGACCATCTATGACCCTGAATCCGGAAATACCTACACTTCGGTGATCACGATGAAGGATGCCAACACACTCGATATCCGAGGCTATGTAGGGGTAAAAACCTTTGGCCGTTCGGATACTTGGAGAAAGTTGAAAGTGAATTAAGCACTTGTTGAGATGAAGATAAAAATCGGATTTACTACACTAGTTGTATTTCTTACCCTCCTTTTTCCAGTTTTCGCTCAAGTAGGAGAGGAAGAAAATTGGGATTTGTACGATGACTTAGCGCTCGTGGATGACGCGAAAGTTAAGCGTTTTGCAAAGCCTACGATTGTAGGGATGAGTCCTACGCGCTTTCTAAGTTTGTCTTACGATAGGCAAATGCCTTACATCATGAACCTTTCAGCAGCTCGATTTCCTGCAAGTGGCAACTCGGGCTGGAAAGTAGACGAAGAAGCGCCTACCGCTTCAAGTGGAGATGTGATGTTCACAGGAGGGTTGCGCTTCAATTCGAATATCCCAGTGATTTCCAAAGCCAACCTAGTTTGGCAAACGGGAATCAACTACCAGCGGACGGGTTATTCCATCTCCGCTCCTACGGGACAGAATAAGTTGTCCGTACTTGCTACAGAATTGGATGAGCGGGGATTGAACAACTTGAGTTGGGCGAATACCGTTTTCGTTCCGGTTAGCGAGCAAAACTTTCTGATTTTCCAGGGATCACTAGACCTCAGTGGTGATTACGATTGGAGTTTACAGCCGTTAACAACCACCAGATGGAGCTTGGCTGCGATCTATGGCAAGCGTGTCAGCGAAACCAAACGCTGGGGCTTGGGTCTTGCTCGCACCTACCGAGTGGGCAACCTCAACTACGTTCCCGTCGTGATGTATGATGTAACGAGTTCCAATAGAAAATGGGGAACTGAGATCCTATTTCCTGCACGAGCACATGGGCGGTACAACTTCAGTAAAAACTCACTCTTACTATTTGGATACGAACTCGAAGGACAGTCCTATCGAATCGATAAGCTCTCAGTGGGAAACAATAGCTACGAAATCCGTAGAGGGGAATTGAGACCCCGACTCGAACTGCAAAAGCAGCTATCCGGGCCATTTTGGTTGAATATCCAAGCAGGATACCGCATCGATTATTCCTTTGATGCGGATGAGCTAGCAGGAGGTAGGGAGTTTTTCAGAGGATTCGTTGGGGAGCAGCCTTTTGGAATGCTCAATTCACTCGGCCCTGCGCCGTACTTCAATATAGGGATCAGTTTTGTGACCTTGTAAGGAAAAGCCGATCCGCTGCAGTGGATCGGCTTTTTTATTTTTAGATAGGAAGAAGGTTATTTTTCGAAGAAAGGGATGTAAGATTCCTCCAGCTTTTCTGCGCGATAAAAAGTAACGCGCGCAAAGAAACCAAGGTTATACCTGCAGCAGAAAGGCGCAATGACCTCGCTATTCCTTTGCGTCTTTGCGCCTCTGCGCGAGGAAAAAAAGTAAGGCGCGCAAAGACACAAAGACGCAAAGGGACTGCCTATGGTAGGTAGGCCTGCTTGCGGTAGGTATGCCTGCTGCAGGCAGGCTTGCTTGCAGCAGTAGAGTGCTTGTTTTTGTTTATCCGTTTGTTGAAGTGAACGATAGACTGGTTGCCTTTATTGGGTAAGGCAGGCATTCCTACTCCTGACTTTTTGTTTTGATCCATTGGATGGCGAGCGCTACTGGTGCAGATCCTGCAAACCCGGTTCGATGCCCTAATTCTGGAAAAAGCGCATAGTCATAGGGCTTTCCTTGGGCTTTCAGCGCTTGAAGTTGTTCGATACAGAGGTTTGAGGGAATCTGGATATCCTTTCCTCCAAACAGCCAAAGTCCAGGGACAGTCAGTGCTGCAAGTGACTCTTTGGGGTCCGTAGGGGCAAATTGAAACCGGTCCGGATCGTTTTGCACGTGGTCTCTTGCATCCGCCTCGGAATGATGCTCCCAAAAATCGGTTCTTCCATTAGTATAAAATTGGAATCTGAGTTGCTCCAAAGTCGTCACTGTGGGCCCACTAAATAGTACCATAAATTGCACCAATGGATTGGCTGTGGCGGCAAGGGGAATAATCCAACCGGCCTGACTAAATCCCAGAAGACCCAGAGTCAGGTTAGGCTGTTTTTGTTTGAGCAAATTCACCGCAGCACGGGCATCTTGGGCCAAGAGGTGGAGGTTGGTGGGATCGATGTTATTAGTTCCCACTTCTGGACCTGCATATACGCCTTCCGAGGCCCCAACGCCGCGTTTGTCATAGGCAAGGACCAAACAACCCGATGCCGCTAATAAGGCTGCAAATTCATGCATTCGGGGTTCTTGACCTGAGCCGTGCACCAGCACAACCGCTGCATGTGAAACTTGAGGCGTGTACAGGGTTCCCGAAAGCCTAGCACCCTGGCTGATAAAGGTGACCTCTTCCGTATGCACGGGAAGGACTTCTTGTGCATGCGTCTCGTTTTGGTTCAAAAAAAATATTACCGCAAAAACAACAGCTAGAAACGAATACAAGTACCTCCTCATCATTTGGATCGTTGTGGGTTTTCGGAAAGGTAGAAATAAATTGACTGCGCTACCTTTTCAAGTTTGGAAAAAACCAACCTGGGGGCAAACACAGGGTTTGATTTCTCCGATATTTTTAATCCTGTATTGGGATATAACTTGGTTTGCTTAAACTTGCCTCTAGCTGCAGGGTTAACCAAATCTTTGGAAGAACCTTGCCTACCTAATACCCACCCTCATTGCAATGCATCGATTTACGCTACTAGTTCTGGCCTTGTGTTTGAGCACCTTATCCCTTGCTCAAACTACCTTTAAAGCCCAAATTTTAGAAGAGGCAAGTGGCAACCCCTTGGTGGGGGCTACCCTCTATTTCCCGCAGCTGGAACTAGGGGGAACTTCGGACGAAAAGGGCTGGGTATCGGTAGCCGCAATCCCCAATGGCACCCACACACTTCTCGTGCAGTACCTAGGCTATGAAACCCTTCGCCTTCGTCTCAGCTTTCCACTAGAAAGTGGGGAACCGCCTGTTTACCGATTGGAGCAGGAAGAGGAGGAACTCGAAATTCTTTTGGTCCAATCCAACCGGAGCAGTCGAGTGATTGAAGATGTGCCTACCCGAGTAGAAATTATTGCAGGAGAGGAACTTTCCGAAAAAGGCAACATGAAACCAGGAGACATTCGTATGCTCCTCAACGAGAGTACGGGTATCCAAACCCAGCAAACGTCTGCAACGAGCTACAACTCCAGCATCCGTATTCAGGGCTTAGATGGAAAGTATACCCAGCTGCTTCGAGATGGATTGCCACTCTATGCAGGCTTTTCTTCGGGATTGAGTCTGATGCAAATTGCCCCGCTGGACCTGGCGCAGGTGGAGGTGGTGAAAGGTGCTTCTTCCACACTCTATGGGGGAGGGGCCATCGCAGGCCTGGTTAACCTGATTTCCAAGCGACCTGAAGAAGAACCCGAACTTTCTTTTTTAATCAATGGTACTTCCGCCAGGGGTCTCGATGCGAGCGCCTTCTATGCTGCCAAAGGGGAGAAATTTGGTACCACGGTATTCACTTCCTTCAACAAAGGAACTGCCTATGATCCTGCAGGCATTGGCTTAACTGCCATCCCAGAATTTGAGCGATTTACGGTCAATCCCAAACTCTTTTGGGACCTAAATCCCAACACGAATCTGGTAGCTGGAATCAATTTCAGCCAGGAGGAGCGACTGGGAGGGTCCTTGGACTACATTAAAGGAAAAACGGCCATTAACCCTTACTTTGAAGCCAACACCACGGATCGAATTTCCACCGAGCTGACCTTCCAGACCGAATGGGCAGAAACTCAATCCTTGACCTTCAAAAATAGCCTCAACCTGTTTAGTAGGGAGATTGAAATTCCAGATTATCTGTTCGATGGCAAGCAGGTTTCTTCTTTTAGTGAACTAAACTGGTCCTCAATCCAGTCCAACTCTTCCTGGATTTCGGGCCTCAACCTATGGACAGATCGTTTTGCACAAAGCCAGGGCGACCCCTCCAATCCCTTGGATTATTCGCTCACTACGTTCGGTGCATTTGTGCAAAATATCTGGAATGCCAACGATGAATGGACCGTGGAATCCGGCTTCCGATTGGATCATTTGGAGACCGAAGGATTTTTCCCTTTGCCCAAAGTATCCGTCCTATACACCCCCAATGCGGCACTTACCCTACGAATAGGTGGTGGATTGGGCTATAAATCACCGACGGTTTTTACCGAAGAAACCGAACGCATTCAATTTCGCAGGGTAGCCCCAATAGATTATGGAAAGCTCCAGTCGGAGCGTTCTGCTGGTGCCAATTTGGACCTCAACTACCGCTTGGCTTTGGGAGAGGAACTTTCTTTGGTGGCCAATACGCTACTTTTTGTGACGCAAATCCAAAATCCCTTGCTGTTGGTTAATGATTTCCAATATGGATTTGAGTTTGTCCAGCCAGATGGAAACTTTCAAACCCAAGGGGTAGAGGTGAATCTGAAGTGGAATTACCGGGATTTTAAACTTTTCACTGGCTACACCCTAGCAGATGTGACGCAGGAAGTCAATGGGCAAAAAAGCCCTTACCCGCTGGTTGCCAAACATAGGCTGAATAATGTGTTGATGTTTGAGAAACATGAGAATTTCAGAATCGGACTGGAGGCCTATTACTTTTCTCCACAAGTGCTCAATGATGGAAAGGAAGGGCAGTCGTACTGGATTTTTGGCTTGATGGCTGAAAAAGCCTTGGGAGAGCATTTCTCCGTGTTTATCAACTTTGAAAATTTTCTCGATGCGCGGCAAACTCGGTTTGACACGATCTACACCGGTGATTTGAGTAATCCGGAGTTTCGGGACATCTATGCTCCCGTCGATGGATTTGTCATCAATGGGGGAGTCAAGTTGAACTTCTGATCAACCTATAAATGAAGTGTCTGGATTGGGTTCTTGAAGTCCGAAATAGTCCCATTCGTGCTTCCCTTAATTCACGTCACTAACTGCCTGTTTATGAAAAGCTATAAGTTTTGGGGCTGCATCCTCTTTTTCCTAGTTCCGATTTTGACAACAGCGCAAATCAAGGCGCCTGAAGAGAAGCAGTCGCAATACATTACCGTGTTGGGCATTGCTCAGGATGGAGGCTATCCGCAGGCGGGCTGTACAGCTGAGCATTGCCTACGCCATTGGAGGGGTGAGGAAAAGAAGCGACAAGTCGTGAGCCTTGGGCTTACCGATCAAGCAAGTGGGCAAAACTGGTTGTTTGAAGCTACGCCTGATTTCACTGCCCAACTGCAGCAGCTCCAGCAGGCTTCTGGCTTCTCTAACCTCTCCGGAATTTTCCTTACCCATGCGCACATGGGGCATTATGCGGGTTTACTGCAGCTTGGTCGTGAGGCCATGGGTGCCCAAGGAATGCCCGTGTATGTGATGCCCAAGATGAAGGAATTTCTGGAAACGAATGCCCCTTGGAGTCAGCTGGTGGCTCTAGGCAATATCAAGCTAGTAGTGATAGAAGCGGATACCCCCATTCAATTGACCTCCAATCTCCGGGTTATACCCCTGAAAGTTCCTCATCGGGATGAGTTTTCGGAGACCGTAGGATTTCGAATTGAAACCGCTGAAAAGAGTCTTTTATTTATCCCTGACATCGACAAGTGGCCACTGTGGGATCGGGATATCCGAGCCGAGGTAGCTCGTGTGGATGTGACTTTGCTCGATGCTACGTTTTACCAGGAGGGCGAGCTGCCAAACCGAAACATGCGTGAGATTCCGCATCCCTTTGTAGCGGAAACCATCAGTCTGTTTTCCCCGCTTACGGAGAGTGAAAAACGGAAAGTCAAGTTTATCCATTTCAACCACACCAATCCCCTAATTTTTGAGGGGCCGGAGCGGGAGCAAGTGAAAAAGCTCGGTTTTGGCGTGGCAACTGAAGGAGAGCGAATTGAGTTGAAAAAATAAAAGGGCTGTCTTTAGGATGAGGCAGCCCTTTCGACTTATTGCTGTACGGTGAGCGTGACCCTATTGCTCTTGGTATCAATATCAATGCGGTTAGGTTGCAGGAGCGAAGCTGACTTTTCCGGGCTAAGCTTGAGGTCATAAGCTTTTCGATCGTACTTCATCACTGCTCCGGAAAGGACATCGATACCCCAGCCAAATAAGTTGCCGAAATTGATGATGCTCACCAGGTTAAATTCCTTGTCTAAAGTAATCATGCGTGTTTCGTAGCCGTCTAACTTAAGCTCTAAATCCGTATCGTTTACACTTCGCTTGAACCGGTAATTGCAGGGAGTGGTGCAGATTTCCACGCCATCCTTGTAAATGACAGCACCCGATGGGGTAGAGGTGAATGAAATGCGGTCCTTAGTGCCGGTAAAGATCGTGGCACAGCCTGTCATCAAAATTAGGGCAATCAAAAAGATAAGGGTTCTGTTCATGCTGATTTTGTTTTAGTGTGTATAATAATAGGTTAATTATTTCTTTAAATAAGTATATTTTATGAAAAAATATTTTTTCATACCCTATCCAACCTTTTCTCTATTTTCATTCCACTAGACATGTACGCAGGTCAAATGGAATAAGTTAGCCTTCAACGCCCATAGTAATTCGCAAAAAAAAAATTAGGTGAGTGGAATAAGTATTAGTCACGTTGACTTAAGTCCGCATTGATTGGTTTCTTGGAGGGAGAAAATAAATTGAATTTTTTATTTCATTTATTCCCAGGATGTGATTGATACTAAAAAAACAGGTCCCGGCTAGTTATTTTTTCTAAGGAGATCTTTTTACTTTAGATTAATCAACAACCTCCACTCATGTCAAAAAAATGGATTAATGGGATACTTACCACCTTGGTGGCACTCGTATTCGTAGCAAGCGCAATAGGCAAGTTTATGGCCGATGCCGAAGCCTTGAAAATGGCAGAAAGTTTTGGGCTGGATGCTACCACCAATTACGCACTCGGTGTCATCGAAATCGTAGCTGTAGTGCTTTTTATTCTTCCGAGAACAGGTGTTTTAGGCACGCTTTTGCTTGCGGCTTACATGGGGGGAGCGATTGCTACCCACCTCGAGCATGGGGAATCGGTACTCATTCCCTGCATCATTCAGGCGGTTCTCTGGTTGGTTGCACTCTACCGCTTTCCGGAATTGGGAACTCGATTATTCAAAGGGAAGCCCTAAGTATCCAGTGCCTGTCTTTGCAGGCTAAATAGGAAGTTTCTCCGAAATTACGAGGCACTTACCCATTAAAAATCAACTTGACGGTGGTTCCTTGACCGAGTTCGGAGCGAACTTGAATGTTGCCCTTGTGGCGCCTTAGGATTTGCTTGGACAAACTCAGGCCGATACCCGACCCTTTTTGTTTGGTGGTAAAGAAGGGGATAAAAATTTTACCTAGAGCCTCTTCTTCGATGCCCTTGCCCGTATCGCTTACCTCCACAATAATCTTCCCCGCCTCATCAATGTATCCTTTGAGGTGGATTTCCTTTTGTGGAGCGTCCTCCAGCGCTTGAATGGCATTGTGCATCAAGTTAATGAGCACCTGTTCGATCTGGGTTTGGTCTCCAAATAGGATCAATTCCTTAGGTTCCAATTCCTTGAAAAGGCGAATGCCCTGATGTTCCAACTGATGCTGGAGTAAGAGTTCCAACTGGTCGAATAGGGAGGCCAACGCAATGCTTCCGAATTTGGGTGCTGGAACATGTGCCAAACTTCTGAAATCGGACACGAAACTTACCAAGCCCTCGCTGCGCTTTTCAATGGTTTGGATGCCCATCAAAAAGTCCTCCATATCTGCAGGATGCAAGGACTCTTTTTGTTCTAGTTTCTGTTCCAACTCTTCCTTCAAGGTGCCGGCTAGGGAAGAAATCGGGGCGATGGAATTCATGATCTCGTGCGTGAGGATATTGACCAGGTTTTGCCAGGCCTCCATTTCTTTTTCCTCCAATTCCGATTGGATGTTTTGGAGGGAAACCAGTTTGAATCGCTCTCCACGCATCAGCAACTCGATCACATACACGGATAGCTGCATGATTCCGTCCGGGTGCGCGATCTTGATCAGCTCACTGCCCCCAGTCCGAAGTTGCTGTATGGCTTGGTGCAGTTCTTTATTGATTTGCTCCACCTCTTGGATCTTTTTCAGATCCTCCACTTGCAGCATGCGCTTGGCCGCTACGTTCAAGATTTGAATATCTCCATTTTCTCCATAGGTGATTAACCCTATGCTGAGGTGCTTGAATACGGACCGGAAATACTGGTAGTTGGCTTCTTTTTCTGCTTGGTCTTCCTTGAGTTTGGCCAAGATGGCATTGAATTCAATGTGCAAGTCATCTGTTTCAGTGCCGTCAAACTTGACGGGATACAGTTGACTGTACTTGTCTTGCTTGATGTTGTTCAAGAATAGGCGCACTTTTTTGAAGGAACTTTCGGCATAGTTCACCAAAAAAATCAATTGTACTCCGGCCAAAATCAAAAATAAAGAAGTCGAAAATACTCCCCAAACGCCAACTAGGGAATAAGCCAAAAGGAATAGGGTAGCAGTAAGCAGGGCAATTCGACCCAGTAAGCCAACTTTATAGTCCATATTTTTCCAATCTTCTGTACAAAGAGGCTCGCGTTAATCCAAGTTCCTTAGCCGCTTTCGAGATGTTTCCTCCATTTTTATCAATGGCACGTTGGATGGTGTTGCGTTCCATATCATCCAGGTTTAGCGTACTGCTCGTCTGTGTTTTTTCAGAAGCGGGCTTCGCCGAGAGAAAAAAGAAGTCTCGCGTATCCAGTTCATCTCCATCGGCCATGATGATGGCTCGTTCAATGGCATGCTGCAGTTCTCGGATATTTCCCGGCCAGGAGTAGCGCTGCAAGAGTTCCATGGCTGTAGGTCGGATGCCTTGGAAGTTTTTGCGATATTTCTGTGCGTACTGCCTCAAGTAATGGTTGGCCAGCTGCGGAATGTCGTCCTGTCGCTCCCGAAGTGGGGGGAGGTAGATTTCCACGGTATTGATACGGTACAAGAGGTCTTGCCGGAAGGCATTGTCTCCAACCATGTCGTGCACAGGCATGTTGGTGGCACAGATCAACCGGATATCCACCGGGATGGATTGATTGGTGCCGATGCGGGTGACTTCCCGCTTTTGGAGTACAGTCAGCAACTTGGATTGCAAGGGCATGGATAGGTTGCCGATCTCATCTAAAAAGAGGGTGCCTTGATCCGCCACCTCAAATCGTCCTGCTCGATCTTCCTTGGCATCGGTAAATGCCCCACGCTTGTGTCCAAAGAGTTCAGACTCAAAGAGCGTTTCGGTGATGGATCCCATGTCTACACCCACAAAAATCTCTTCATTCCGCAAGGAACGTTCGTGGATTGCTCGAGCAATAAGTTCCTTGCCTGTGCCATTTTCTCCTAAAATCAAGACATTGGCATCTGTAGAGGCCACCTTGTCGATGATGGAAAAGATATTCTTCATGGAGGCGGATTGGCCGATAATCTCCGTGTAGTTCTTTTTTAGGTCACTTTGCAAGGTTTTTTGCTTCTTGTGCAACTTGTCTACCTCCTTGTAGCTTTCTTTCAGCCTAAGCGCTGAGGAAAGTGTAGCCACCAATTTCTCATTTTGCCAAGGCTTCAAGATAAAGTCGGTTGCTCCTTCCTTCAAGGCTTGAACTGCCATTTCCACATCCCCAAATGCCGTAATCAAGATCACCACTGCATGGGGATCGATTTCTTTAATTTGGCTCAGCCAATAAAATCCTTCCTTGCCCGAGGTGGTGTCTTCTCGGAAGTTCATGTCCAACAGGATTACATCGAAGTTTTGGGTGTTGATCAAAAATGGGATCCGTCGAGGATCTTTTTCAATATGCACTTCTTTGGCATGCTTCTTCAAAAGCATTTTTGCGGCAAAAAGTAAGTCTTCGTTGTCATCGATAATGAGTATACGTCCGAGTTGCTGTTCCATGGGAGTTGTTTTGTGTTTACCCTAGAAAAATAGTGCCAACAGGGATTGGATCCCCTAACCCTAGATTTATACCGTAAATATGTCCGAATATGTACAATTTTATCCGATTACCGTACACTTTTTTTGGTTTGGGGCACCTGATCATTTTTCCTACCTTTGATGCTCACAAAACTTGAATCAAATGTCAGCTAAAAAAGGGGATGCCGTAGCCGTCCATTACACCGGAAGATTGGAAGATGGGAGTATTTTTGACTCATCGGTTTCCAGGTCACCACTAAGTTTCACGCTTGGTGATGGCAACATGATTAAAGGCTTTGATTCAGCAGTCTATGGGATGGTGATCGGAGACAAGAAAACAGTGACTATTCCTGCGGCAGAGGCCTATGGAGAGCGTCGTCAGGACATGATGATTGACGTGCCTTTGTCAGAAGTTCCGCCACATATCGAGGCAGAGATCGGACTGCAGTTGACCCTCCAGGGTCCAGGCGGACAGCCCATGCCAGTCACGGTCGTGGATATGGACGAGGAAAAAATCACCTTGGATGCCAATCACGAGCTGGCAGGAAAAGACTTAATTTTTGACATCGAGCTCGTATCCATTGGTTAACTTTTCCATACCAAAGAGAATAACTTGAAAAAAAAATCTTCAAATTTGGTTGCTTGAAAATAGCTCACTGGCAATTCCAGTGAGCTATTTTTATGTTTTAAAAGAATAAATAGTTCAAAAAATGAAACTATACAATACGTCTAAATTCAAAGATGAAAAAGCGGACCATACTTACTTTGAAAATTGGGTTGGTCAGTTGGAAAAAAATAACGGAAGGAAATACGAGCGATATGAAATTCAGACCTCCCTTGGTAAAACAATGGTTTGGGGTCATCAAACAAGCGAAAATCCTCCCAATACCTTAGTGATTTTCCCAGGCGCAAGAACTACTTCCTTGTTCTGGGATTTTGATAAGGGTCTAGATAATCTGGGCCGAGAATTGCGAATTTTTCTGGTGGAAACCAATGGCCTACCCAATTTAAGTGAAGGGAATACACCCGACATTAACTCCTTGGACTACGGTGTTTGGGCTACTGAAGTGTTTGACCAGTTAAAAATCGAAAAAGCATACATTGCTGGTGCATCGTTTGGGGGATTGATTTGCATGAAATTTGGAATGGTAAGCCCAGAAAGAATTCAGGCCGCATTTTTATTGAATCCAGGTTGCTTGCAACCCTTTTCACTCACGCTCAAAAATCTCTACTACAATCTTTTGCCAATTCTAGTTACTACCGAAAAGAATGTGTCCAAATTTCTGGATCAAGCAGTCTTTTCAAAGCCCAATCATCAGCTTTCTAGCATTTCAGAGAAGATGATTATAGACTATGAAGTTTTCGCCATCGCTCGATACATCGATAAAACGCAAAAGCCTTATTTCATGAATAAGGAACTTGAAAAAGTGCAGGTGGAAACCTATTTGCTTTTGGGAGACCAAGATCTTTTATTTCCTTTTCAGAAATCAGTTGACCATGCCAAACGACTAATTAAGTCCTTGAAGGAAGTGAAAATTTATACGAATGTTGGGCATGGAATTGAAACTTTCGACAAGGCCATGAACTACATTGGAGAGCAAATAAGAAATAGACGCTAACTCAGAATTACTGTTGGCTGTTACTTTCTAACCTTGTTCCATGAGGGGAAGGAATAGTTGAAAAAGTCATCAATCGTGTTTCAGACGAACTCATTTCCAAATAGGTATTTTGACTCACCCATTCTCCTAAATTGAAATAGGTGGCATTTTTGCCAACAGGGAGCTGCAGTGGGAGGTGGCGGTGTCCAAAAATGTAATAGTCATGGGCTGCGGATTGCTCCACTTCCTTGCAATAGGCCCAGAGCCATTCATCTTCCCCTAAAAATCGCTGTTCATCTTTACTGCTGTTACTGATTCGGCTTTTGCCAGACCAGGCACGCGCCAAGCCAACCCCAATATCGGGATGGATCCAACGAAAAAGCCACTGGGCTATCGGACTGGTAAATACTTTTTTAAGCACTTTGTAGGTAGGATCACCAGGGCCCAAGCCATCGCCATGGCCTACCAGAATTTTTTTTCCTCCTACCTGAATTTCAATAGGATGGGTATACACAGGAATTCCGAGCTCTTGCGTGAAATAATCCCGCATCCAGAGGTCATGGTTGCCCGTAAAAAAAAGTATGGGAATCCCTCGATCCCGAATTTGAGAGAGCTTCGCTAAAAAGGGAAGCTGCCCTTTTGGGACCACTTGCTTGTATTCAAACCAAAAGTCGAAGATATCGCCCACCAAAAAAATCGCCGCAGCCTCATCCGCGATGTAGTCGAGCCAGGCGATGATTCGATCTTGCCGCTCCCTGCTCGATTGAAAATCTGGGGCACCTAAGTGAAAGTCGGAGGCGAAGAACAGCTTTTTTCCCTGTAGGGAAAAATTCAGGTCGGAGGCTTGCATGGGGTAAAGATAGATGCAATCCCTCAAAAAAGGAAAAGCCCCGCTTAGTGCAGGGCTTTTCGTGTTAGGCTTCGGTTTTGTTTTCTTCCGTAGCTGCATCCGGTGTAGGAGGGTGGGCTTCCGCTGCTTCTTCCTTTTCGGTTACTTCCGCTACTTCAGCAGTAGGTTCAGCTTCTACAAGCTCTTTTTTATTGGTAAATGCCTGGTAGGTAGTTTCTTTTTCAAAAGGGCGCTTGCCAATCAATCGTTCCAAATCCGCCTGGAATAAAATTTCTTTTTCCAATAGTTCCTTGGCCAAGATTTCGAGTTCCGCCTGGTGCGTTCGCAACAAGTCAAGCACTCGGGTGTAGGCATGCTGCACCAACTTGCTCACCTCTTGATCGATGATCTCCGCAGTGGCTTCCGAAAAGGGTTTGGTCATCTTGTAACCATCACTTTTGCTATCGTAGAAGGACACATTCCCTAGTTTCTCGTTCATGCCATACACCGATACCATGGAATAGGCCATTTTGGTGATGCGTTCCAGATCGCTCAAGGCACCGGTGGAGATCTTGCCGAAGATGATCTCTTCTGCTGCTCTACCCCCAAGTGTCATGCACATCTCGTCGATCATCTGCTCAGTTTGGTACAGGAACTGCTCCTTAGGTAGGTACTGGGCATAGCCAAGCGCCGCGATTCCTCGAGGGACGATGGACACCTTCACCAAAGGATCGGCATGTTCCAGGAACCAGCCCGCCACCGCGTGACCTGCTTCGTGGTAGGCCACGATTTTTTTCTCTTCTGGAGAAATGATTTTTGTTTTCTTTTCCAATCCACCAATCACTCGGTCGATGGCATCTTGGAAATCTTGCATGTCTACGGCTTCCTTATTTTTTCGCGCAGCGATTAGGGCAGCTTCGTTGCAGACGTTGGCGATTTCAGCACCGGCAAAGCCTGGGGTTTGTGCAGACAATTTTTTTGGATCTACCTCCGTGTTGGTCTTGATGTGCTTCAAGTGAACTTTGAAGATGGCCTCTCTACCGACGATATCTGGTTTGTCGATGGATATTTGTCGGTCAAATCGTCCTGCACGAAGCAAGGCGCTATCCAATACGTCTGGACGGTTGGTCGCTGCCAAGACAATCACACCCGAATCGGTTCCGAATCCATCCATCTCCACCAAGAGGGAGTTGAGCGTATTCTCTCGTTCGTCGTTAGAGCCAGGCATTTGGCCTTTACCACGTGAACGGCCGATAGCGTCGATTTCATCGATAAATATGATACATGGAGCTTTTTCTTTTGCCTGCTTGAATAGGTCACGCACACGAGCGGCACCTACACCCACAAACATTTCCACAAAATCAGACCCTGAGAGTGTAAAGAACGGAACTCCTGCTTCCCCTGCCACGGCCTTCGCAAGCAAGGTTTTTCCAGTACCTGGAGGGCCTACAAGCAAAGCTCCTTTTGGAATCTTGCCACCCAGCTTGGTGAATTTGGATGGGTTCTTCAAAAATTCTACGATTTCTTGAATTTCTACTTTGGCTTCATCTAGGCCTGCCACATTGTCAAAAGTGATTTTGACCTTGTTGTCCGCATCAAAGAGTTGTGCCTTAGACTTGCCTACATTAAAGATCTGACCTCCAGGACCTGCGCCTCCAGACATACGGCGCATCATAAACCAGAAGAGTACAAATAACAAAATCATGAAGCCAAAACTTCCAAAGTAGTTGCTCCAATTTTCCTCATTGGTCACTGAGAACCCAATTTTTTCTGACCCTGCAGGCATTTTTTCCTCTAAAGCCTGGAAGTCGGCCTGAAATTTATCGGCCGTAGTTACTTGCAGTGCATAGTGAGGTCCCTCTGGGTTAAAAAAAGAGGAATTGGCTTCTAATTCAGTTTTGTATTTGGCGTTTTGAAGAGCAGCAGGTTTAAGGGTGACGTCCACCCGATTCATGTTGCGCACAATGACCACCTTAGCAACATCTCCAGCGGTGTAAATGTCCTCGAATCGTTTTTGGGTGATGTCAATGACGGACCCACGCTGTTGGATCCAAGTTAACCCTAGGAGTACCAAGACCGCAGCCACAATGAGCCAAAGTTGAAAATTGGGTTTTTGAGGTGCCTTAGGTGTGAAATTTTTATTTTTATTTTTGTCGCTCATCGCTTGTTAGGGTGTGCTGGTGTAAATGCTAAAACAGATTTGGGTGGTGAAAGTTCAGGGAGAGATTAAGAAATTCGAGTGGTCTTGGCATCTCCCCACAATTCTTCGAGGCCATAGTATTCTCTTTTATCCGAAAGAAAAATATGGGCCACTACATTGACAAAGTCCATCAATATCCATTGTCCATTGGCTCGACCCTCAATCTTCCAAGCGGGGGATTCTCCCGCTTTGTGTACTTGCTCCTCGATGGATTTGGAAATCGCGTCCAATTGGGTGTCTGAATTACCCGAACAAATCACAAAAAAATCGGTCACGGTATCTTTTACCGACCGAAGGTCCATGACCGTAATTTCGGAAGCCTTTTTTTCTTCCATTCCTTTGGCAATGACCTTACTCAGCTGTTGTGCTGTCATAGGATTGATTTAAACTTTGTCTTCGGTACCTTTGAGTTCCGAATCAGTAACGAATGTATAAAATTCTTGCCAACACCCTCTTTTTAGGTAAAGATATTCATTTTCTGCCAGACTGTCATTCCACCAATGACATGGCCTTGCAGGCTTTACGCCAAAGCGAGGCAGTCGAGGGGAGTGTTTTTATCACCAACCACCAGACACGCGGTAAGGGGCAGCGGGGAAATACTTGGGAAACTAAGCCTGGAGAGAACTTGACTTTTTCACTGGTACTCCAACCCAGGTTTTTGGATTTGAGTGAACAGTTTGTACTCAACATGGCTATTTCCAATGCCATACGGAGGTGCATTCAAGAGTACATCCCTGGGTTGATGGTCAAATGGCCCAATGATCTGGTGGTTCCTGGTTTTGGGAAATTAGGAGGAATCTTGATCGAAAACCTAGTAGGCAGCAGCGGTTGGGACTATGCAGTGGTGGGCATAGGGATCAATGTCAACCAAGACCAATTTGCTAACCCGAAAGCAACTTCGCTTTCCTTGGTCACGGGGAATTCTTTTCCATTAGAAGAGTTATTTAGACTCCTGATCACGCACGTGGAGCAAGTTTACATTTCACTCAAAAAAGGAAAATTTGCCGAAATCAGGGCGGAATACCTGCGTTACTTGTACTTGTTTGAGCAGCAGGCCTTGTTTACAGTGGGTGAAGAAGCCTTGGCTGGCAAAATTGTTGGCCTTACGGAGTCGGGTAATCTCCTGTTGGAACTGACCAATGGGCAACAAAGGAGCTTTGACATCAAAGAGATTGCCTTTCCGAATTTTTGAATCTGCTTCTGATTGCCAATTTTATCCAATACCTTTGCGGGGCAAAAAAGGATAACTCTAATTGGTAAACTAATCACAGGTGAGTAGTTAACGTTAAATGTTAAAGTTGTTAAACGTTAATTGAACCATCTTTTTAGCACTTCAAAATATCCCAAAAAGTTCCGATTTGTTGTATTCAGTGACCTGCCTGCGTTCAGCAAATTTATTAGGTAAATGACTTGCCTGCTGCAAATAGGACCTTAACAATTAACGCTTAACATATTTAACTATTAACATACGCTATGTCCACTTCCAATTACATCCCCTTCAAAGTCAAAGACATCTCCCTAGCGGAGTGGGGAAGAAAAGAAATTCGTTTGGCGGAAGCCGAAATGCCAGGATTGATGGCCCTTCGTGCCGAATTCGGCCCTACACAACCCCTCAAAGGAGCTCGCGTAGCGGGTTGTCTTCACATGACTATCCAAACCGCCGTTTTGATTGAAACTTTGGTTGCCCTTGGCGCTGAGGTAACCTGGTCTTCTTGCAACATTTTCTCTACTCAAGACCATGCTGCTGCAGCTATCGCTGCTGCAGGCATTCAGGTCTATGCTTGGAAGGGTCAAACTGCCGAGGAATTTGACTGGTGCATCGAGCAAACGCTATTTTTCGGAGAGGGTCAGCAGCCACTCAACATGATCCTAGACGATGGGGGTGACTTGACCAACATGGTGCTAGATCAATACCCTGACTTAGTGGCAGGTATCCGTGGCCTTTCTGAAGAAACGACTACTGGTGTACACCGCCTATACGAGCGCATGAAAAATGGTACGCTTCCAATGCCTGCGATCAACGTAAACGACTCAGTGACCAAATCCAAGTTTGACAACAAGTACGGTTGCAAGGAATCCCTAGTAGATGCTATCCGTCGAGCTACGGATGTGATGATGGCGGGTAAAGTAGCCGTAGTAGCGGGATACGGTGACGTAGGAAAAGGATCCGCTGCCTCCCTTCGTGGTGCAGGTGCACGCGTGATTGTAACTGAAATCGACCCAATCTGTGCACTTCAGGCAGCCATGGACGGCTTTGCGGTACGTAAGATGGCTGATGCAATCAAAGAAGCAGACATCGTGGTGACTGCAACGGGCAACAAAGACATCATTACCGGCGAATACTTCAAGGGGATGAAGGACAAGGCGATTGTGTGTAACATTGGCCACTTTGACAACGAGATCGACATGGCTTGGTTGAATGCCCACTATGGCCACACCAAGAACGTGATCAAACCACAGGTAGACTTGTACGAGATCGATGGCAAGGAAATCATCATTTTGGCTGAAGGCCGATTGGTAAACTTGGGTTGCGCTACGGGTCACCCATCTTTTGTGATGTCCAACTCCTTTACCAACCAGACCTTGGCTCAACTAGAGTTGTGGGCTAATTACAAGAGCTACAGCCCAGGCGTCTACGTACTTCCCAAGCACTTGGACGAGAAGGTTGCCTTCTTGCACTTGGCCAAGTTGGGCGTACAACTCGACACCCTTTCTGAAGACCAAGCGCAGTACATCGGCGTAGAAGTGAAGGGACCGTTTAAGCCGGAGTATTATAGATACTAAAGGCAAGGCCTTTAGTATCGTTAAAGGTTAAACCTGCCTGCCGCAGGCAGGATGTTAAAAAATCAGCCGTAGGCTGATTGTTAAGGTGCTCCATTCATGATTCCTTTAACAATTAACATTTAACCTACCTACTTCAGGCAGGTTAATCAGTTAACCAAAATCATCCCCTCGAAAAAGGAGCTCCAAAAGAGCTCCTTTTTCTTTTCAAATCTTCCTAAGGGATGGTATATTGAAAAAAATTAAGCTAAAGACTATGAACTATACCGAAGGAATGCTCCGAGAAGGATCGCTGAAAGGAAAGAATATCTTGATTACAGGTGGCGGAACGGGCCTAGGCCGAGCCATGGGAGAGTACTTTTTGGAATTGGGAGCCAACCTAGTTATCACCTCTCGTAAGTTGGAGGTGCTTGAAGAAACTGCCAAGGAAATGATGGCCAAATCAGGAGGCAAAGTTGTTCCACTAGTCTGTGATGTTCGCGACATCGACCAAGTCGAAGCGATGTGGGCACAGTGCATCACTGCTTTTGGACAGATCCATGGGGTCTTGAATAATGCGGCGGGCAACTTTATTAGTCCTACCGAGCGGCTTTCTGCCAATGCCTTCAATACGGTTTTAGATATTGTGTTGAAGGGAACTTCTCAGGTAACCTTAACGGCTGGAAAGCACTGGATTGCAGTCAAGCAGCCTGGGGTATTTTTAAATATTGTGACTACGTATGCCTGGACTGGTTCGGGCTACGTGGTGCCTTCTGCAGCTGCCAAGGCAGGGGTGTTGGCATTGACTCGCTCCCTCGCTGTGGAGTGGGCCAAGTACGGCATCCGATCCAACGCGATAGCCCCAGGTCCATTCCCTACCGAAGGAGCCTGGAGTCGATTACTTCCAGGGGATTTGGTGAAGAAATTTGACCCGGCGAAAAAGGTGCCTGTTGGACGCGTAGGTGTGCACCAGGAGCTAGCCAACTTGGCGGCCTACTTGATTTCTGACTTCTCTGCTTATGTCAATGGGGACGTGATCACTATCGATGGAGGAGAATGGTTGAAAGGCGCAGGGGAGTTCAATAACTTGGAGATGATACCTCAAGAAATGTGGGATATGATGGAGGCATCTCGTGGAAAAAAGCCCTAAGCCCCAAATTACTTTGGGGCTATGTCAAAGCCAAATGGAAAATAAGAGGAGTCTAGCAATTAAAGGTGCTTGAAAACAGAATCGCGCGCTATCCTCTGAAATCAACAAAAAAATATTCAAAAAAAACCATGGAGACCCCATCCTTAAACCTAAATCGTCAGGAATTTGGTGACCCGAAAAATTCGGGACAGGTTCTCACCTTGTTGGAAGCGCATGCTCTCTTGAATGATTGGGTCCTGAATGAACGCTTGAAAGTGCACATGAAGCAAGTGGGACATCTGATGCATGCCTACGCTCTCTCGATTGGTCTTGACGCTACAGAAGCCCACAAGTGGCACTTGGCTGGATTGCTTCACGATGCGGATTGGGATCAATGGCCAGACCAACATTGCCGAAAAATCATTGAGGAACTGGAGGCAAGAGCCATCGATCCAGAAATTATCCGAGCCATTGCCTGCCATGGTCCCCGCTATTTTGGGGTGGAGCCACGCACCCAGATGGATAAAATGCTCTATGCCTTTGATGAACTCAGTGGCTTGGTGCATGCCTATTCCCTGATGCGTCCCGAAGGCTATGTGGGGATGGAAGTGAAGGGGGTCAAAAAGCGTCTGAAAGACAAAACCTTTGCGGCTCAAGTAAGCCGAGAGGATATTGAAGACGCAGCCCAACGTGCAGCAATGCCGGTGGAGGACTTGATTGCATTTGTAGTTGCCAATCAAGGCGCTACTAACCTAGACTAAAAAGAAAAAGGGCCGCTCAGCGGCCCTTTTTTATTCTTCTTCTAATTCTTGAGTTACCGGCTTGAAATTCCCCGAAGGTAGGTCTGGGCTCACTTCTGGTTTTTCAAAAGGGAATACATCTAGAATGGAACTCTCGGTAATGTCTGGTACTCGGAAACTCACGAGCATGTTGTTCAAACTTTCTTGAATGCGGTCGTAGGCTTGCTTCACATCTTCTGCCGTCACAATCATGTATTGGGTAACTTTTTTCTCTTTCCCATTATCCCCATCGGCGATCAAGTAGGTCACCTTGCACTTGTGCCAGATGTCGGCATCCTCGTAAAAAAAGACATCTACAATGTTGCTCTTGCTGATTCCACTCACTTGAAAATCCCCGCGGATTTGGGATCCGAGTTTGTCGTACAGAATAGCTTCCGCTTCCGTAAAGGATACCGCATCCACTAGATATTGTTCGGATATACTTTTCAAAAGACCCTCTTCAGTTTCTTTCGCATATTTTACTTTACACAAAAACCAGATTCTCATTTGTTGCTTCGTTAAGGTTTCGAATCTACCGCATCTCTTTCAAAGCGCTAAAGAAACTCAAAAAAATATTTTTACCGGCCGATAAAATCTTAGTGTGAGATTGAAGTGTAACTTCTTCCTGTAAATCGTTGGAGCACTCGAATAGCAAGATCGAGTTAAAGAAGGCCAAGTTTCAGTAGTTTAAGAAATTTCAAGCTTCAGGCCCGAAGGCCTTGTTCCATGCCTGTGATTTAGTAGTTTTAGGGGAGGCTTGGAAGCCCCTTCAATTTTTAATTTTTAGTTCATGTGGCGGAATTTTACACGTAGTTTTCCAATTCAACTCCTCTTACTTCACCTGCAGAAGAATCTTTCTTTGTTGTTGATTTGGGGGGTTCTGTTGGGGTTTGTGCTGCAACAATTTGGGGTAGTGCTTGGGATTCCCTATTTGTTTTTGGATCCCGAATACCTGCATCAGGTTTCTTGGCTTAGTTTTTTTTGGATGGGATTGGGTTTGGCGGTATTTACCATGGCCTTCCACATGACTACGTACATCATGGATGGCTGGCGCTTTTCATTTCTTGCAGTAGTGCATCGCCCCTTCATCCACTTTTGCTTCAACAACTCCCTAGTTCCTCTTTTCTTCTACCTCCTCTATACGATCCAATTTGTTTCTTTTCAGTTGAACAATGACTTGGGCTCCAATTGGGAAGTTCTTCGATTGTACCTGGGATTTGCCATGGGAAGCATGCTGGCCTATGCCATCCTTTTTGGATACTTAAGTTTGACGAACAAGGGTTTTTTTAATCTTTTCTCCGAAACCATCGACAAACGACTGCGAAAGGTGAGTCGAAGTCATCGATTGAAAAAAGGGGAGGCAGATCCCTTCAATTTGGAGGGGCCCATGGTGCAAGTTTACCTGAATCTTAAACTGCGTTGGGAGCAAGTTCGGCCAGATATTTCCCGCTTCGAAAAGGCAAAGTTGCTTCGAGTTTTTCATCAAAATCACTGGAATCTCTTTTTGATTCAGGTCTTTCTCGTGGCCTTGATTCTTTTTCTTGGTCTAGTGAACGAGCAGGAAATCCTGCAGTTCCCCGCCGCCATGAGCGCCTTGCTGCTGCTGTCTATTCTGTTGATGGCCATTGGCGCATTGACCTTTTGGTTGCGAACCTGGGCTGCGGTGACGGTACTTGTTTTGGTCTTGGGGGCCAATTATTTCTCTACGATTTCCTGGTTGACCAAGCCCCATCAAGCCTATGGGATGGATTACAGTCCTGCTCCAGCGCCCTACAACCTTTCTAGATTGGATGCCTTGACCCATCCCGACACCTTGCAAAAAGACAAGCAGGAGGTCCTGCAGATTTTGGATCGTTGGCGCGCCAAGTTTCCGGAAGATAGCAAGCCAAAGTTGGTGCTGGTAGCGGCGAGTGGGGGAGGACAGCGGGCAGCTTTGTGGACCCTGAAAGTGCTTCAGGAGCTTCATGTCCAAACTTCAGGGAAACTTACGCAACATTCATTTCTCTATACTGGGGCCTCTGGTGGTGTATTGGGTGAAGCTTTTTTCCGTGAGTTGTATCTGAGGTCCCAAAGTGATCCAAACTTGCGTCTCGATAATCCAGCGTATCTACAGCAATTGTCGGCTGATAATCTCAACCCCATTCTATTTAGCCTATTGGTCAATGACCTTTTGTTTCCCACCCAAAAATTGGAATACAAGGGGAGGACCTATGCCAAGGATAGGGGATTTGCTTTTGAGGAACAACTCAATAAAAATACCGAAGGGATTTTGGACAAATCCCTGGCTGACTACAAAGAACCGGAAAGGCTGGGGCAAATTCCCTTGCTACCGCTTACTACCTTGATCACCAACGATGGAAGGAAACTGGTCATCTCTCCCCATTCCTTTTCCTTTTTTGGAAGCGCTGGCTTACCTACTACTCGGGATCAAGAACTCAAACAATCCATTGACTTCATGCGCTTTTTTGGACAACATGATCCAGGGAATTTACGCTTTCTCACAGCGCTGCGTATGAGTGCCACCTTTCCTTTTGTAACTCCCAATGTAGAACTCCCCTCCACTCCCGTCATGAAAACCATGGATACGGGTCTGTCGGATAATTTTGGGATCCAAGATGCGCTACGATTCTTGTATGTTTTTCAAGAATGGATCGAAGCAAATACCTCTGGCGTGGTGCTGGTGACCATTCGTGACTCGGAAAAGTCCCCCGAAATCTCCAGTTCAGCCTCCACCAAAATCCTTGAAAAAATCGGCTCTCCTCTCAAAAACATTTACGGTAACTGGGATAAGATGCAAACCATCCACAACGAAGTGCTCTTCAATTACATGGCAGCGTCCATGCCATTTGGGTTGGAAAAAATTGAATTTGAATATGCCCCCGAAAAACTACCTGTTCAAGGATTGGAATCTATGGGAAATATGCAGCGTGCCTCGCTCAATTGGAGGCTTACTGCACGAGAAAAGCGGTCTATTTTGGCCAATATCCAAACGAACTCCAATCAAGCTGCTTTGGCTCGGGCAAAGGAGGTATTTGAGAAAAGATTTTGAAACTGGATAGGTTTAAATTAATAACCAATCCCTATTTTTTTGTAAATGAAATGCATGAGCCAGGCAGGCCCAATCATTAAAAACTGCACATCTTTTAAAAAGGAGGGTTTTTTGCCTTCGATCTTGTGTCCATAGAACTGAACGATCCAAGCAATTACAAAGATGCCTAAACTGATGTAAGCCAAATTGCCTGGGAAGGTAATGTCTAGGTAATTGGCGAGTGCCAAGCAGAAGGCAGAAAAAAGTAACATGCCTAAGGTAAGTGTAGGGGAAAGGGAAATGTAATACACCAACACCATAAAAAGAGTAAGTGTAGCCCAGTTCGCAAAATCACCCAAAAATGGAAGTTGCTCTGCTAAAAATCCACTTGGAATGCTAAAAACCAATCCGACCACACTAAAGAAGATGGCAGGTACACAAAACCAGTGAATCAATTTGTTGGTCTTGTTTTGGTGACTTTCGCCGTATTCTACCAGTAAGGAATCAATTTTTCTCATGGGATTTTGGGTTTAAATGCGGTACTTGGTGTCACAAGTTAACCAACCCATTTGAAAAAGTAAATTCTCTTTGCCTATGTTGAGTTTTTGGGAGCAAAAAAATTTTTTGAACTACGATTTAATCGTGGTTGGAGCCGGTTTCACGGGTCTTTCCGCCGCGATTCATTATAAGAAACAACATAAGAAAGCAAAGGTACTGGTCATCGATCGAGGCGTCTTTCCTTCTGGAGCCAGTTCCAAGAACGCAGGTTTTGCCTGCTTTGGGAGTTTGACAGAGATTTTGGATGATTTCTGGAGTATGACTCCGGATGAAGTACTGCAATTGGTGGAAAAAAGGTATTCCGGGTTAACTCAAATTCGGAAGCAATTTGGAGACAAAGCCTTGCGTTACCAACACCGTAACGGCTACGAAATACTCGTCGAAGAACAGGTAGAGGCCTTGGAACAACTTGATTCCATCAATCATTTACTGAAGAAAATCTTCAAGAAGGAGGTCTTTTCACAAGTGAAGGATCCTTCCAAATTTGGATTTTCGGATCAAGTAAAGGCAGTGGTAAAAAACCGTTTTGAGGGAGAGTTGGATCCTGGGGCCTATTTGAATGCCTTGTGGGAGAAAGCCTCCCATTTAGGCATTCGAATCCTATCCGGAGTGTCGGTAGTGGAGGTTGACCACGATGAAGGTAGGGTATTGGCTGAGAAAAAAGATAAAAAAGAGATTTTTGAATTTTCAGGGGAGCGGGTAGCCATCTGTACCAATGCCTTCACGCAAAAACTTTGGCCTGCATCTCCCTTGGAACCAGGTAGAGGACTGATTTTAATGAGCAAGCCCATCGCAGGTGGAATCCCTTGGAAGGGAGCATTTCACTTGGATCGGGGCTATGTCTATTTCCGAGAGGTAGAGGGACGTTTACTTTTGGGAGGGGCTCGAAACAAGGATTTTGAAAAAGAAAAAACCACGGAATTTGAGGTCAATCCTACGATTAAAGCCCATTTGGAACAATTGGCACAAGAGGTGATTTTTCCAGGTAGACCCCTAGAGTGGGAGATGGAATGGACTGGGATCATGGCTTTTGGAACCAAAAAATCCCCTATCATTCAGCAGATTGGGAAGAAGACCGCAGTGGCAGTTCGCTTGGGAGGCATGGGGGTAGCTATTGGCTGGCAGGTGGGCAAGGAGTTATCTGAACTACTTTCAGAACTGTAATTGATTTTTTTTATTTAGTTTCATGGCTTCTAAACTCTCGACTTCATCCGAATGACCTCAATTCCAAAAGTACCGAAGGTGCTCGATGCACTGATTCCCTTACTTTTTTTGATTGTTCTCCTGATCATCAGCATTCAAGTATTTGGGACCGATGGACTTTCGGGTTCCAGTCAAATTGTATTGATTTTATCGGCCACTGTAGCAGGATTAATTGCGGTATTTCGGTTAGGGTTTAGTTGGGAAACTCTCCAGGATGGGGTGGTAAAAAGTATCAGCTCGGCCATGAGTAGCATTCTAATCTTGTTTCTGATTGGAGCATTGGCAGGAACTTGGCTCTTGAGTGGAATTGTGCCTGCCATGATCTATTACGGATTGATGGTCTTGAGCCCTACCATTTTCTTATTTGCGGCCTGTTTTATCAGCGGAATTGTTTCCACAGCCACAGGAAGCAGTTGGACTACGGTGGCTACCGTAGGTGTGGCCTTGCTCGGAATTGGCAAAGCCCTAGGATTTGAAGAGGGAATTATCGCAGGGGCCATTATTTCAGGGGCTTATTTTGGTGATAAAATGTCTCCGCTTTCCGATACCACCAACCTTGCTCCAGCTATGGCAGGCACCGATCTGTTTACCCACATTCGGCACATGGCAAAAACTACCATTCCGACTATAATCATAACCTTGATTTTGTTTTTGGTGATTGGATTCAATTACGAGACGGCAGGCAATGTAGCAGATGTGCAGATTATCTCTGATGTCATTTCCTCCACCTTCACGATTACTCCTTGGCTTTTTGTGGTTCCTCTTTTGGTGATCTTGATGATTGTCAGAAAGGTGCCCGCTTTACCGGCCTTATTGGCGGGCGCCCTGTTGGGAGGGGTTTTTGCCTTGATCTTTCAACCGGAAATCATCGCTACCATTGTTGGTGAGGAAGGTTCGTTCTCCTACTTAGGATTTAAGGGGGTGATGATGGCCTTGTTTGGTAAAATTAGCATTGTTACTGAAAATGCCTTGGTCAATGAATTACTAGTGACTCGAGGGATGGCGGGAATGCTCAATACCATCTGGCTAATCGTATGTGCCATGGTATTTGGGGGGATCATGGAGGAGAGTGGAATGCTCAAGGTCTTGGCAGAATCCATTATCCGTAAAGTGCACCGGGTAGGCTCCTTGATTGCTTCTACTGCAGCCACTTGTATTTTTTTCAATATCACAACCTCAGACCAATACCTAGCCATTCTGGTTCCAGGAAGAATGTATGCAGATGTGTATAAGAAGAGAGGCCTAAAGCCGGAAAATTTATCCCGTACCTTGGAGGATTCCGCGACAGTTACCTCAGTGCTTGTGCCTTGGAATACTTGCGGCGCCACCCAAGCTTCAGTTTTGGGAGTAGCCACCTTTGTCTATGCCCCTTACTGCTTTTTCAACATCATTAGCCCGATCATGACGATCTTGTATGGTTACCTCAATATTGGAATCAACTATTACGATAAGGACGAAGAGTTGGCATGATTCCATACAGCATCAGTAAAGAAGAATTACTCGAGTTACCTTTAGGACAATTTGAAGGACCAATCTACCTGATCGATCGTCCGGAACAGGTGGAGGATGCAGTCGATTTTCTAGAGGAGCAACCCCTAATTGGCTTTGATACCGAAACCAAGCCTTCCTTCCGAAAAGGAGAGTTCAACCACGTTTCCTTGCTTCAACTGTCTACTGCCAATCAAGCCTTTATTTTCCGACTCAATCAAATCGGATTTCCACCTGCTCTAAGAAGTCTCTTGGAAAAGGAAAATGTGCTTAAGGTGGGCGCAGCCGTTCACGATGACCTCAAAGCCTTGAAAAAGTTGACGGACTCCTTTTTCCCCCAATCCTTTTTTGACCTGAACGACGAACTCAAGAAGGTAGGTTTTCACAATGTAGGGGTGCGCAATCTTTGCGGAATGGTCTTAAAAATCCGAATTTCCAAGGCGGAACAGGTCTCCAATTGGGAGGCAGACAAGTTGACGGAGCGGCAACTTCGCTATGCGGCTACAGATGCTTGGGCCTGTTTGGAAATCTTCCAAAAGTTAAAGGAAGAGGGCTTTTTGGATGAGTTGATTGGGTAATTCGGTGCCTGAAAAGCGAAACTTAACCTACACGAACTTTCACCCGATCTGCACTGGAAAAATACCGTTCTCCAATGTTTAGGAGGTCTTCGGCAGTGAATTTTTTCAGGTAATTAAAGCGGTTTTCGTAGAAACTGAAATCAAGGCCGGCAAAGAATACTCCTTTAAATTGATCGATTAGATCAAAGGGAGAACTGAATTTCGAAAAGAGTTGCCCAATAAGGTAGTTTCTCAAAATCACAAGCTCTTCCTGATCCACAAGCACGGTTCGCAAGCGATGAATTTCTTTCTCGATTTCCGCAAATACCTCCTCCTGATGCACTTTTTTTACATCTGCTGCGATCATCCAATAGGCATACTGATCTAATTCCACCAAGGTGGAGTGGATGCCATAGGTGTGCCCTTTGTCTTCACGAATGTTTTTGACTAGCCGTGAACCAAAGTATCCTCCCAATAGCGTATTGAATACGGCTAAGGCAGGGTAGTCAGGATGTTTTTTGGGGATAGCCCATGCTCCCAAACGGATGCTGCTTTGTACGGCACCCTCTTTGTCTTCTTGGTTATTCCAAGTTGGAGAAGGGGATGGTAATTCTTGCTTTTGGGCCCCATTTTTCAATGGAAGTTGCTCAAGTTGCACTAGTAGAGTATCTAGTTCCTGAAGCGTAAAGTCGCCGGAAAGAAATAGGTTACAGTCCTTCCAAAGCTGTGTCTGGTAATAGGCTTGCAGCAGTGCTGGTCTGATTTCCGAAATGTGTGCTTCTGTTATTTCCTGACCATAAGGATGTTCGGGCCCAAACAATCCTTTCTTGAAAAGTTGTCCTGCTCGTGAACTTGGTTTTTCTTGGTCCAGTTTGAGGCTAAGTCTACGCTGGGATTTTCTTTTTTCCAGGTTTTCCTCTGGGAATATCGCTTCCGTAAACAGAGAGATGAATGTGGGTAGCAGGGTGCCCAGGTGCTTTTTAATGCACAACAAACTCAATCCTTCTTGGGTATAACTCAACGTAGGGTATACCTCAGCCCCATGGTAATCAAAAAATTCAGCCAACTGCTGCGCGCTGGCTTTGGTTGTTCCCTCCTGGAGCATTTGTAGGGTGAAGGAGGGAATCAGTGCATGAAGGTTGGGAAGAGTCGATCTAGAACTCGCGCCAATCACTTCCAATTTAACCACTTCAATTCCTGGTGTCCGAAAGAAAAACACCACACTGCCATTACTCAATTTAAATTGTTGAGGAGCAGGTAAGGCAAATTCAGAGGGAAGGGAAAATAGAGGCGCGTTAGAGCGATCTAATGACATCAATTGGAAGTAGCAACGGAAGCAATGGAATAACGGAGCGAAAAGCGAAGGGTTTCGGCGAGCGGATGGTTCTGAACCTGAGGCACCAAGTAAGAGAAGTCCAAACCAAGTCGCTTCATCGTGTATCCACCTCCTAGGGTGAAATACCTTCTTCCACCTTTGGTGTCGTCTTCGTAAAAATAGCCCGTTCTCAAGGCAAATTTAGTTGCATACAAGTACTCTACCCCAAAGGAGAGGGTAAATTCACTAAGTTCTTCCTGAAATCCATTGGGTGCATCGTTGAAGGAACCGAACATGCCCGAAATCAAAGGTCTATTTGGATCTTTACCAGCAGCAATAATCAAATTGCCACTTGAGTCCGTCGCTAAGGTTCCGTCTGCATTGGTTTTGTAAGTTGGGGGCGTAGGAACCATCAATTTGTTGGCATCCAAGGCAAAAGTCAAGGAACTCGTCGGATTTACATTGATCTTGTAGGCTGTACCAGCGCGGAAAGTAGTTGGAATGTAATCCAAATCCTGAGCGCTGTTGTAAGTAATTTTTGGACCAATGTTGGAAAGGGTAAGGCCCCAAGACCAAACCCCTTCTTTTTCACCAACAAGGATTGGTTTCTGGTGGTACAATCCAATATCAGCACCCACACTCGTTCCAGGTCGAGATTCGGTACCTCCTGATGCAGACATATTGCCGGAAAGGTTGGAATGAATAAATCGTGCAGAAATACCCAGGCCTAGGTTAGCGGAAAGGCGTCTAGAATACGTGCCACCTAATGCAATATCTCTGGGATTAAACTCTCCGATGGGATTTCCTCGTCCATCTGTAAGGGAGATATTTCCCATATTGAAGTAGCGTAAGTCTAATCCAAAAGCTGAATTTTCATCAATTTTCTTGTATCCGGACAAGTAACTCAAGGACATGTCATTGACTAACTTGCCAAGCCAAGGGGAATAGGAAAGAGAGAAGCCATAACTGTCTTGAATGAAGGCGAGCTTGCCTGCATTCCAATGTGCAGAATTTGCATCTGGAGAAGTAGCCACGCCTACATCTCCCATGGCTGAATGACGGGAGTCAGGCGCAAAGTTTAAAAAAGGAACCGCTGTAGTGATGACTCTTCTACTTGGATCTTGACCTGAGATGATCACACTGTTTTGCGCAAAGGAGGTGAGTCCTGCAAGTACAAAAACAAGCGTAAGCATATTCTTTTTTCCTAAAATGGCCTTTTTGTTCATTGAATCACCAGTTTTCCGCTTACCGAATCCACTTCCGAAGTGGACGCTGTCTGTAATGTTAGTTTGTAAATATAAGTTCCTTTCGCTGGATATTTCGTTTTGTGCTGTAAAAAAATCCAGTCCCATTCTTCGATTATTTCCGATGCTCGAATAAAACGTTTTTCTTCTGAAAATAGTACTTGTCCAGTCGTTGAAAAAACCGTCCAAGTAGCGATTAAATTCTCCTGAGGTCTATTGTGGCGAAAGCGGATGGAGGCTTTTTCTCTTGCGGGATTCGGGTAGATTTGGTGTGCGATTACCTGTAAGCTTGTGCTATTGCGAACCTCAATGGGAAAACTAAAGGATCCTTGATTGCCAAAATTGTCCCAAGCAAGGACCTGAATCTCATTTTTTCCCTCAACCAATCCGGTCAACAAAATTTTCGCAGTCCCTTTTTCAAAATTTCCTTCCAAGGCCCGGTAGGCTTGGTGAATCTGTTGCGGAGCTCCTTGATTGATTCGCAGTTGCATGATTTTTTCTGGAACTAGTGTGGAACTATTGATTCCACTCGCATCTTGGAATTTAAGGAGTACTTCTACCTGGGTGCTGGCAATTGGCGGGCTTCCTTGCACAGGTTTGCCCTCGAATTCTGCGGTGATTTGTGGACCCTCCTGATCCAGGGTTCCTGCTTTTTTGTTGACCAAGGGAAGGCTCGCTATGCCAGTGGCATGAATTTTCTTCACTGAATCCCAGGCTTCAATTCGTACTCGTGTTTTTCCCGCCTGAACCTTTAAATGTTCAGGGAGGAGAAACTGGGCTACTAATTTTCCATTTCGAACTTCCCCTTCGCCTGAGAAAAGACGCTGATTTTCTTCATTAAATTCAATAGGACTACTTTCGTCACCAAGGGTTCGGAAGGTACTGGCTTGGTCCCAAATCTCTAGCCTAAACCTGCCCTGAAAATTTGGAAGAAAGGCTTGGGTAATGGGGTCTTGGATAGCCGCAGTTACTTGCATGGGCACCAAAGTCTGGAGGGAATCAATCGAGTTTTGATTGGGTAAAGCAACCAATTTCTCAAGTTGAACCCGAGCTTCTGGAAGTGCCAAGCGTAGGCTTGGGTCACCGAGAAGGGAAAAATTCCGGTTGTAGGCTCCATTTAAGCTTTCGTTTTTGGTGTGCCTGTAGAGGGTTCCTAAGTCTGTGGCTGATCCTGCCGCTGCTGCCAAGGCTTGGGTAAAAGCTTCATTGATGCTAAAATTTACAGAACTAAATACGGGCCTTCCGGTTGCGAGCAAGCCAATAGCCCCCTTTTTTCTGGCAAAAAGCAATTCTTCAGCGGCGGATCGAATAAAGGGGCTATCGTGTCTACCAAACTCGCAGGTAGCGGTAAACCAGAGCGGGAGTCTGGTTTGACTTGGCCAATTTTCCAGGTCCTGGACCTTAAATAGTTCTTCAGCGGTAAGCGTGGTTTCATTTCCATGCCCCACATAGTTAAGCAGTAAGGTGCCCGAATTGAGGGTTTCGAGTAGTGCCTTTTTTGCTGCAGGTGACTCTTGCCTACCCCCAGATTTGAGTTGCTCGTAGCGATCTAAGTATAATTTTTGGCTTCGGAAAAAGGGAAGATTTTTCTCCATATAGGCTGCATGGACTTCCGAATCCCGAAGGTGTACTCCATTATCTCCATCGTCTGCTAAGAAGGTGAGCGTACTGCTCGGAAAGTCATCCCCTTGCTTTTCATAAGCGATGGTTTTCTCCAACCAACTTTGGGCTTCAGCATAAGTGATGACAGGGATTCTCCCCACGCCAATCTGCATGGGTGCATCGCCAGCCTTGTTTTCTTCCCATTCACCCAATCCCCAGTCCAGCATTCCGAAAAAGTCATCTGAACTGTAGGTGGTCAGTGGGTCCAAGCTGGACCTACTGGTGTAAATCGGCACTAAATTGGGTCGGCCACCCAATTTTTTCTTGTAGTCAAAGGTGCCTTTTCCTAACAAAAGCACATTTTTTAACTGCTTATCTTGGTGGTATTTCTGGGCGATAAAATTTCGGATGGCGGTAATGTCCGAATTGCCATAGCCTTGCCAATCGAAGATTTCAGAAGTAAATACGAGTTGGGTGGCAATGCCCTGGCTAGTTTTGAAGGTTTGAAACTGTTGGGCTACTTCTTTAAACTGGGGCACGGTGATTAACAGTAATTCAGGTGCTGCAGCGCTCGCGCCCTTGGGGGATATTGCTCGGATGCCAAGCAACTCTTTCGCATTTTTTGGTGAAAATAGCATCCACTTTTTTCCAGAGGCAGATTTCCCTGGGGTATAGGAAATCGGTTGGTAGAAATTACTTACTTCCCAAGTTTGAAATCCAGTCTCCAGTGAAATTGAATTTTCTGCCCTCCCAAAATAAAGTCCTTCTTTTAAGGTAGAATTTGAAAATGGAATGCCTACTACGGCCACATCGAGGTGCCCAGTTCCCGTTCCCTGAAAACTAAATCGAATTTGTTCCAATCGCGCATTTTTGGGAGTAAAAGTGCTTTGGATGGCTGTCTCAGCTCCCTTGACCCCGTAGGTACTTGTGGGGATAGGGGAAAAATTAACCTCTTGCAGCTGTTCGGTATCTACCCAAACTCGAAAGCTTGAGGAGGAGGTGGATTGACTCATCATCCGTGCATGAAGGAGCCAGGGGGCATTGGTTCCACTGCTTTTCCCAAAGGAGATAGCCAAACTTTGACCCTGACGGATGGGGAGGGAATACCAAGCTCTTCCGGAGTTGAGTAGGTTGATTTTTTCTTCTTTGAGGGAAGCAAGCTGGTACCAGGTTGCTTGCGTAGAAGTTGGATTGGAATTTCCCTGAATGGATTCAATTCGCTTGGGTGCTGACTTTTGAGCCAGGACATAGCGAAGGGTGTCTGTATACAAATGGTGCCTGTAGTTCAGCTCCCCTTCGGTGGAAAAGCCGCCTTGATGCGGGCCTTCTAAATAAAAATAAAGTTGATCGGCTTGGAGCCAAGAAGGAATTTCTTGTGGACGAAGTTGAGTGGAATCCAATCGCTGTGGGAGCATGCCTGGGTAACCGTAAATGGCCACCTCTTCCAATCGTTGAAATCCGAGTTTGCGTGCTTGATCTGCGCTAATTTTGTATATCCCCGGTTCCGTTACTCCGCCGGTGTACCGAAAAGTCTGGGAGTAGGTGCTCTGGCAAAACAGGCCTAGAAAAATCAACAGGGCAGCCCCTTGCTTACTCATTTTCGAGACACTAATTGTTCAACTCCAGAAAGTAGGAGGTAGGCAAGGATTATCAGGGGAATTCCGGCTAATTGTAGCCAAGCGAAGCAAAATGCACCAAAAAACAACAAGGTATAGCGGTAAGCATTGTCTGCGAAACTTGAGTTTTTAAACTTCAACGCAATCAAGGGAAGTTCGGAAACCAATAGGATACTTGTTGCCCAGGCAATCACCACGAGTGCCATGGGGCTAATAACCCATGGCGCTAACTCGGGCCAATGTGCAGCCAGGTGCGGTAAGGTAGAGAGCAAAAGGGCATTGGCAGGGGTAGGTAGCCCAATGAATCGATCACTTTGTCGGGTATCCAAATTGAACTTCGCCAGTCGGTATGCGGACAGCATGGGGATAATCAGCGTCAAATAAGGGAAAATTTGAGTGTCTGTTTGGGTCTTGGTAAGGGAATACAGGAGAATTCCGGGCAACACTCCAAAGGATACTACGTCCGCCAAGGAATCCAACTCTTTTCCCATATCACTTTGAACCTTCAACAATCGGGCAACAAAGCCATCCATAAAATCGAAGCCAGCAGAAAGGATCACAAAATAGGCTCCATAGAGCAACTGCCCTTCTAGAACCCAGAGGATTCCCAGCACTCCAGAAAGGAGGTTCAATAGGGTGATGAAGTTGGGGAGCTGTGCTTTTAGGTTCACGAATATGCTTTTAGGCCTACAAATGGATTATTTTTTTTCTCATAGCCAATGCTGGTTTCAGGGCCATGGCCTGGGTAAACCAGCGTTTCTTCTGGGAGAACGAATAACTGAGATTTGATTTTTTCAAGCAACAAGGCATGATTTCCCCCTGGTAAATCGGTACGTCCAATGCTTCCTTTGAAAAGCGCATCTCCTGCAATGCAGCGCTTGCTATCCTCGTGGTAAAACACCAAGTGGCCTGGTGCATGGCCGGGAACAAAAATACAGCGCAACTTTTCCTTACCTACGAAAATGTCTTGTCCTTCTGCTAGAAAGGAATTGGCTTCTGAGGGCACGTAATCCCGAAAACCATAGTTTGGGGCATACACTTCCACAGATTTCAAGACAGGAACTTCTAGTGCGTGGATTTGTAGGGAAACTTGAAATCGCTCCATCGCCCATGCATTTCCGAGCACATGGTCGATGTGGCAATGCGTATTGAGCAGTTGGGTAACTTGTAAGTTCTGGTCGAGTACAAAGGCTTCCAGTTCTTGTTTTTCCTCCGAAGTGTAGCATCCCGGATCAATGAGTGTGGCTGTTCCCTCATCGTCGTACAGAAGGTAGCTATTCTCTTGAAATGGGTTGAAGGTGAAGCACTTGATGTGAAGCATGTGAAAAGTCAAAGAGATTAAAGCAAAGTAAAGAATTATGGGCTTAATTTAGGACATGGAAATTGATTTTTTAATCATTGGACAAGGCTTGGCAGGCTCGGCCTTGGGCTACCGCTTGATTCAAGAAGGCAAAAAAGTGGTGCTCATCGATCAACCGAAAGGAAATCAAAGCAGCCGGGTCGCTGCAGGCTTATTCAATCCGGTTACGGGTAGAAAAATGGTAAAGACCTGGAAAGGCGAACTAGTATTTCCCGAGATCATTCCTTTTTACCAGGAACTCGAACAGGTAACTGGGAGAAAGTTTCTCACCCTCCAGTCCATTTACCGTCCTTTTCTATCCATCGAAGAGCAAAATGAATGGATGGGGCATTCGAGTGATCTGGAAATTCAGCCTTTTGTGAATAAAATTGAGGTAGAGAGCCAGCATGCAAGCCTCAAAGATTCCTATGGAGGAGTTCTCCTTCAGAATTCAGGCTGGCTAGATATTCCCACTTTATTGGATGGAATGGTGGTTTTTTTTGGAGATCGACTAGTTCAGGAAGAATTCCAGGAGGAGGAATTGATGCAGGAGGGAGAGTACTGGCTCTACAAGCAATGGAGGACTAAGGCCATTGTTTATTGCAATGGGTTAGGCGCCATGCGTTCCCGTTTTTTTTCATTCTTACCTTTTGCTCCAGTGAAAGGGGAGATTTTGGAAGTAAAACAAGATTTTAATCCTCCCTTTATTGTCAATCGAGGTGTATTTCGGGTGCCCTTGACCAATGGAAATTTCCGAGTAGGATCCACCTACACCTGGCATGACTTGGAAGAAGGTCCTACGGCAACGGCCCAAAAAGAGTTGTTGGACAAGTTGACTGAGGTGGTGCGTGTTCCAGTAGACGAGGTCTGTGCGCATAAAGTGGGGATTCGGCCGGCGACAAAGGATAGAAAACCATTTTTGGGAAAACATCCTGAGGCCTCGCACGTTTATGTCTTCAATGGATTTGGAGCAAAGGGAGTTTCGCTTGTTCCGTATTTTAGTGCACAGATGCGGGATTTTCTCCTTGAAAACAAGCCTTTGTCCCCCGAAGTATCGATCTCTCGGTATTTTGCCTATATTTAAAACCTAACTCTATCGTTGGAAATGCGAATGCGTGTATTTCGATACCTTTTTTTAGTGATTCTCCTTGGCTGCGTGACAGAAGCCTGGGCTCAATTTGACCAGGAACGCTTTGGTAAAAACCGAGTGCAGCATAAGGAGTTTAACTGGTATTTTTATACCTCAGCCAATTTTGAGGTCTATTATTACGATAAGGGTGGCGTCAACGCCAAGATGGCTATTGAATTTTTGGAGTCTGAATTCAATAAGATGACTCAGAACATTGGCTATGTAGCCTACACCAAGCCTCGAATTTACCTTTACAATTCTCCTGAAGAACGCTTGCAGAGCAACTTGGACCTCAATGTGGAGCAGTACACCGAAGAGGGGCAGACTAAATTCACCCGATTGGTGGCAGAAGTTGCCTACAAGGGTCGAATGGATGTATTGAAGGAGGATTTGCTATTTGCCACTTCCAAAGTCATTGTTCGAGAAATGCTCTATGGGGCTTCCGTGGCAGATGCCTTTCAAGCGAATTTGGTCAGTAATTTTCCCGATTGGTATGTGGATGGTATTGCGCTTTACCTAGCCAAGGGCTGGAGTCGAGAAATGGATGATTACATTCGACGCTACCTCAAAAATACTCCCAATCCAAAATTACATAACCTGACGGACCTAGAGGCGGGTCTCGTCGGACAGTCGATCTGGAATTACATTTCCGAAAAGTATGGCAGAAGGTATGTCTCCAGTATTCTCAATCTTTCCCGAATCAATCGGAATGAGGAAAATAGCATTGCCAATACCATAGGCATCAACATCAAAACCTTTATTGACGATTGGCAGGAGTTTTACCTGAAGGTGAATGAGCCGGTTTACACTAATTTTAAATCCTTAGATTCGAAAAAGGCCATTGCTACTACCTCTTCCCGTGTGGATGGTTCCATTACCGATGTGAAGTTTAGTCCGGATGGACTGCACTTGGCCTATGTGCTCAACAATGCGGGCAAGGCGACTGTCTGGGCGCGTGAATTGTCTTCTGGCATGGAACAACGAATCTATCAGTCGGGATCGAAGCACGAAGAATTACCCCCAAATTTGAAGTCGCCAGTGATAGCCTGGAGGGATTCGGCGACGCTAGCAATTGCAACCTTCAAACGAGGGTTGACTACCCTGAGGCAGCGGTCCTTGGATGGCTCCGCTCGAGACAAGGTTTTTCTTCGGAATATCACCCAGATTTTAAGTTTTGATTTCAATGAGTCGGGGAGAAACATGGTCCTTTCTGCCATTTCCAATGGCAAAACGGATCTGTATACGCTGAATTTAAGAGGGCAGGGGAAACGCTTGACTGACGACCCCTTTGATGAACTGACTCCTGTGTTTTTGAATGATTCGACAATTGTCTATTCAAGCAATTTTACGCAATTGCCTGATTCAGTGGTTCAGAAAGGCTTGGCATTGACCAATTTCCCTGAGCAATACAATTTGTATCAAGTACAGGTATTGAAGGATACTACTGTATACACCAAACTCACCAACGCCAATAGTAAAAGCACCTTCCCTAGAAAGTTGAATTCAAATAATCTTGTGTTTTTGAGTGATTTGAGTGGTATTTCCAACCTGATGAAGCACAATATCGGCAATCAGGTCTCTACCCAAATTACTTCTTTTGACACCAGTATCGAAGTTTTCGATGTGAGTTCTCGAATGAATAAGGTAGCCTATGCGGTCCGAAATGGGAAGGAATCCCAACTTTTTGTGGATTCCTATACAGGTGCAGATCAATTTACTCCAAGCACCCCTCGACTTCAATTGGCGCAGGTCAAAGAACTCAATGAGCGACTTGCCGCGCGAAGAATTTTGGAAGCCAAAACCCAACAAGCGACCCGAGCCAAACAAGAGCAGCAGGCAGGACCTGAACTAGTGGCTCCAATCACTCCGCTGGATACCCTTTCTAAAAAAACTTCCTCCTTGAACACCGATCGCTTGCGGTTTGAATCGAGAAGGGGAGTCAATACGGATAATTATACCTTTGATTCCATTCCTACACGAGTAGCAGGAAGTACAGGACTGGTAGAGACCAAGCAGGAAAACGCTAAAAACAGCATTCTGGAAACCTTCCGGAAGCAGAATTTACAAAAACTAATTTCTGGGCCTCGACCCATGGAATCCCAGTTCTTTACGAATCACATCAATTCCCGCTTTGTAGTAGATCCTTTGCGTGGATTTGGAATAAATCTGCAGGGCAAAATGACCGATGTCTTGGACAATCATCTCTTTATGGGGGGAATCATGTATGCCTTGGATTTTGATTCCGGAGGAGATGTCTGGTTTGAATACGAATACCTCAAATCCCGTCTTGATTTTAGAGGGCGTTACGATCGAAAAACACTTACAGTTACCGACGGAGATGTGAGTTTCCAAAAATACGTACTGACCAAAGTGGAGACAGGAGTAGCCTATCCGCTATCCATTCATTCGCGTCTGTATGCTGCGCCTTTTGTGGCAAAAACGCAGTACTTCAATTTAAATGAGGATTCTTTGATGTACAGCAAGATTCCAGAACGCAATCAATTGCAAGTTTCGTATGCCGGTGGAAAGGTAGAATACGTCTACGATCGTACCGAACCCATGGGATTGTATGCATTTACTGGAACAAAAGGAAAGGTGGGTTTTCAGCACTACCAAGGACTAAATTTAGGGAATCGTTCGTTCAGTAATTTTTATGTGGACCTTCGCAATTACCAGAAGATCCATAAAAACATTGTGCTTGCCTCCAAACTGTACTTTGGATCTTTCATGGGTGCCAATCCTCAGAGTTACCTAGTTGGGGGTATGGACAACTGGCTATTCAACAATTTCTACAATCCACCCGCCAATCGTCCTGAGCCTTCGCCAGTCCGCAATCCGAATGGACTAGAAAATTCCAACCTCCTGTTTGCTGATTTTGTAGACCTCCGGGGTTACGATTACGATGAGATTCGGGGACGAAATGCGTTGACCTTCTCTACCGAATTGAGGTTGCCCTTGTTCTCTTACTTGACTCGAGGAAACATCACCTCCAATTTTGTAAAAAACTTCCAACTAGTGGGCTTTTATGACGTAGGTTCTGCTTGGAATGAGGCTGCTCCCTGGGAAAAGGTCAATGATCAAAATACAGAGGTGATCAATACCTCTGGTTCTCCTTTTGTGATCGTGCTCAATAATTTCAACAATCCATGGCTCCAAAGTTATGGTGCAGGCCTTCGAACCGTGCTGATGAATTACTACATCAAATTCGATGCGGCTCGTCCAGTGCGGAATTATAAAAATGAAGATTTGAAATTTTACTTTACTTTGGGGTATAATTTCTAAAGCCTATACTGTATGATCAAATCCATGACTGGCTATGGGGTAGCCGGATTTGAGAATGAGCAGCTCGTCATCCAAGTGGAAGTTCGCACGCTCAACTCAAAAATGTTAGACCTGTCGATTCGAAGTCCCAGACAATTTGCTGATAAGGAGGCTGAAATTAGAAATCGAGCGCAAGCCATTCTGGATAGAGGGAAAGTCAGTATTTCCATTGATTTTTTAGCGAAAGGAAACCAGAACCTCCCTGTTCAATTGAATGAGGATTTGTTTAAGACGTACTACAGTACCTTTGAGCGCTTGGCTGCATCAGTGGGAGAATCCTCTACAGACTTATTTAAATTGGCGCTACAAGCACCTCAGGTCATGGTTACCACGACGATGGATCGAGAGGATACGGAAGATTGGACACAAGTAAAATCCGCCCTAGAAGAAGCCTTGATTCGTTGTGAGGCATTTCGCGTGGACGAAGGCGCTTCACTTTTCGTGAAATTAAAGGAGAACATTGACTTGATCCGACAAGGATGGGCAGCGATTAAAGCAGAGGAGCCCAACCGAAAGGAAAAAATTCAATCTCGAATTCGAGGACATTTCGCCCAGTGGATGGATGAACATGCCTTTGATGCGAATCGATTTGAGCAGGAACTGATTTACTACTTTGAAAAAATAGACATCAACGAAGAACTGGTACGATTGGAGACGCACCTAGACTACTTCATGAAGTGCATGGAGACTGAGGTGAATCAAGGTAAAAAGTTAGGCTTTATCAGCCAGGAGATTGGCAGGGAAATCAATACCATCGGCTCCAAAGCCAACGATGCAGGTATTCAAAAGTTGGTCATCCAAATGAAGGATGAACTGGAAAAAATCAAGGAGCAATCGTTGAATGTGCTTTGATAATCGTTCACAGACCATAGACCACGGTCCACAGGAGGTCAACGGTTCACAGCCCACTTAATTGATTCTCAAATTCATCCCTAGCCATGGCTGACTTGCAGCTATTCAGCTAACGTCAAACTAAAACAAGAAAGGCTCCGCAAGTGTGCGGGGCCTTTTTTGATTTGAATTTTCAATAAGCTTCTGCTGCTAACGCGATTTGCTGTTTGAGCAAAAAAAAGACCCGATGTATATCGGGTCTTTGCTATTATCCAAGTTTGAATCGGATAGGTAGTCTCATTCGCGTACGAACTGGCTTACCTCTTTGTTTACCCGGCTCCCACTTAGGTGCAGCTTTTACAATTTTTACCGCTTCTTCATCACAACCTCCACCGATACCTCTCAATACTTCTACGTCTTGAATGGATCCATCTGTGTTGATTACGAATACCACGATTACCGTTCCCTCAACCCCCATTCTTCTTGCTTGAGTTGGGTACTTCAGGTTGTCTGCAAGGTATTTGTTCCAGCCAGACATTCCTCCAGGAGGGTTAGGCTGGGTTTCTACTACGTCGAAAATTTGATCGGCTTTCTCTTCTTCAATCACCACCTCTTTGATAGCAACTTCCTTAACTACCGTAGCTTCTTTTACGTCTACGTCAAAGTTCACATCAATTTTCTCTTCGATTTTCACCTCATCCGGAATCTCTTGGATCACCGGCTGCTCCATCGGTGGCGGTGGTGGCGGTGGTGGTGGCTGGTTGGTGATAGGCACATCTATTAGCTCATCGAAACTGTCTGAAACGTCACCTAAATCCTTAAGGGCAGCATCGTCGTAAGACTTGTATTCGAAGGCAGCAAGAGTGAGACCAACTGCTATAGCAAGACCAAGGTTAGTAAACATACCTACCTTTTTGGTCAAGTCAGCACTAGGAGTCTTTTTTGCTTCCATGGTGAATTTTGGTTATACAGGTTAATCGGTTCTAATTAATAACAAGTGTAAGAATTATCGAAGATTAATCCAAAATGAATTTGCAAGAAGGGCGATATAAATATGCAAATAATCCTGAAAATATACCTAAGATATTGACAATGAGGTCATTTAAATCAAAGCTACGGTAAGGAATTAGGTGTTGAGCGGTTTCTAATCCGATACTGGGTAGCAGGGCAAATCCTAAGAAATTCATCCATAGCCGCTTATTTCTCCAGATTTGCTGCTTTTCTCGAATCCCTAAGCCTAGGGAAAGGTATGCAAGAACAAAGAAAAGGATGAAATGGATGAGTTTATCTTGGAAACTGAATACGGATACTTCGGGTAGCGAACTTCCTGGCGTAAGCATGGCTATTGCACAGGCTGCTATCCACAAGAAAGTCCAAACCTTCCGAGGCATGTTAGGGCTTATTCTCCAATCAAATTTTTGTAAGCGTCAGCATCCAAAAGATCTGAAGGAACTCCACCGCTCAATTTCACCTTGACCATCCATCCTTCGGTATAAGGGGCATCATTGACTAATTCTGGTGCGGATTCCAATTCGCTGTTGAATTCCAGGATTTCGCCGGTAACTGGCATGAAAAGATCTGAAACCGTTTTTACTGCTTCCACAGTCCCAAAAACTTCCCCTGCTTCCAAGGTTTCGCCTAGGGTCTCTACTTCTACATAAACGATGTCTCCCAATTCTTTCTGTGCAAAGTCGGTCACGCCAATAGTGGCGATATCACCTTCGATTTTGACCCATTCGTGGTCCTTGGTGTACTTTAGTTCGTCTGGAAAATTCATGATGGTTTTTTTAATTCACCCAAAATTAAACCAATTCGGGAGAGATTGAAATCTATTGCGATAAATTAAATCGTAGTTGACCTCCAAAGGCTGTATTGGATCGACGGAAGGCTGTGGTTACGCGAGGATCATTGACCGTACGTTCAAAATAGACCGTCAGGTTTAAGCTGCGATTGATTACATAACTGAGCGTAGGTCGAAATTGGAAGTTGAAGTTTCCATTGGTCACGGTAGCCTTTTCCTCTATTTTTCGCTGTACTTGCTGCGTACTTCCAATCTTTGTGTCCAATCGCATTTGCAGATCGTTCTTTAAGACTTTTTGTTCCCCACCAATTTTGAATGGGATCTTTACCCCTGCCTTGGTATAGGAGAGTGTCAGTCCAAAGTCACTACTGGCCTGTTCGGTAATCTGAGAATTGGAAAAATTCAAGCCTAAATTCCGCTCTCGATTGTAGTTTATGGCAATATTCATCCGCTGCTTGGTTAGCAAGTCCACTCCAATTAATGGAGCAAATCGTTCGGTAAGGACTACCTGATTTAGGATGTAGATTGGAATAAACTGCCCTTCCAAGTTGGTAAGGTTAGGTCGCTGGATTTGTTGCAAGGTATTGAATAGCTCCAATCCTTGTTTGTACTGCAAGGAATTGGAGAAATTACTTACATCGTATGTTGAACTGTAGGCGTGGGTTAAATTGATGCTGCTGAAAAGATCGCTGAGTCCTTTTAGGCGAGACAAGCCCCGGTAATCCACGCGCCAGTTAGGTAATGGAGTTTTTGGAAATGGGTTAAGGTTTGCGCTGCCAGCATCTTTACCTTGGTAGGCTGCCAAAAACGCTGGAATAAGCACATCTTGTCCATTGATGGGATATTCACCTGGCACAGTGGCTTGTTGATCCAAACGCTGCTTGATGATGGATCTATATTTCTCAAAATTGGTAAAAAGTTCAGATTCGTTTTGCTGGTTATTTTTGGCAAAGGTGGTTCCCAATAGGACAGTGGTGATGCTGTATGAGCCCATCCGGCTTGGGCTAAGCGATTCGAATGTTCCAGGATTGGCTTGGCTGTTTCGGAAGATTTCACTGTAATCTCCAATCTCTCGTTTGTTGGCTTCTAAGGTGACTCTAAAGTCACGTATGGGTTCGGCCAATCCTTTAATCGATAGGTTGACGGCCTTATTTTGGCGGAAGTTTTGGGTCAGTTCAGGGCTTGGGGCCATGTTTCCATTTTGCCCAAGTCGGTAGCGTAAGTTTGCATTTTGGGCTCCAAATACAAATGCCCAGCCTGGATTTTCCCAAGCCCGATCCATGCCAAGTAGCCCTGTATTGGGCATGTATCCAGGAAGGAAGGTGCCTTCAATGATGCCATAGTTAAAGGTGACTTCTTTCAACAGCATCGCAACTTTAAGGATCCCGCGAGTCAGGGGGGTACCAATGGTATCGCTTGGATTTGGACTGGGTCTGCCAGGGATTCCGGGACGCTTGGGGGCGTTTATGGCTGCGAGAGATTTGCTCTTGTTGTAGAGTTTGATCAAATCTAACTTTCCCGACAAGGTTTGTTCGCGTGTATTTTGGATGACATTACCCAAAGTATCCCGTTGCCCTATGGCACCTGTCTGCCAGGTATAGGTGCTGAGGTGTCGGTAGTCCGTTTGGATCCAATCAGTCAGTGGAAGTTTGGCGAATGGCAGGGTGTAATTGACCGTAGCCGAGTGGTTGTAATTTGTGGTACGTCCGAAGCGAAGGAAGTTGGCACGCACGGAATCGATTTTGGCTTGGGTATCCAAGTCCCCCTCTGGCTCATCTACCACCGCTGCTGCATTGGCGGCAAGGTCCACTCGAAGGCTAGAGGAAAGATCCCAATTGATATTGAAGGAGCGGTTCATGAAGAAGGACTTCTGAAACAGGGGATCTACTCCTGCAGTACTAAGTTGGTCATTGCGGTATTGGGAACGGGTAAACCGTCGATCTACATCCATTCTTGCCAAAAGCTGGGTAGGAGCTAGGTTGAGGTTGATGTCTTTAATCAATTTCAGGTAAGGACTCTTCATGCCTTCTGACTTTTCAAAAGGAGCGATTTTTAGTTCCTTCGGCTGGTAGCTGTAGGTCACATTCCCTTTGTTGGTTTTGAAGTTGTACCCCTGAAGCTGGGCATTGGTCTGCGTCACTGTACCAGTAGCATAGGAAAAGGCTAAGTTGGATAGGTCGTAGATACGGCTTGGCGCTTCTTGATTTTTTTTCAGTTTCCGAACGTTGTTTAAACTGATGTTCTTACGGGACAGTTGGTCCATCGCGATATCGCGGTAGGCATCCTTGGCCTCGGAGTTGGCAAACTTGTCCAATGCCACTTCAAAAGGAACATCTGGATTCAATGGGTCGTACTCAGGGCGTGTACTGGAGTTCTCCATAGAAAAATAAAGCGGAATGCTTACGCCAATTCCCTTAGGGAGGAGTTTGTCTACTTCTACATTGGTCGAGATATCGTATTGGGTAGTGGCTTGACGACTGCGTTGAGAAAGTTTCGTTTCCAATCCACCAAAGCCTATGGAATTGTGGCGAATGGAAGCAGATACTACGGCTACATCGGCAATCTTGGTATTGAGGTAGGCATTTGCTGCCCATCCATTTGTTTTGGTAAATCCGGTGGCTCGAAGTTCATTCGCCCAGAGACAGAGGCTCTTGGAGGAACCAATTCCAGTGCCTGGATTTCGGACCCCAATCATCATCCCTTGCACTTGGTTGAGTTCTGGTCTACCCATCACGGTCACCTTGTATTGGCGGATGGTTTTGCTGAAAGGCAGGGTCAATGGGGCCTGGGTATTGTCTCGTTCTGCTTTGATGGCCACGATCTCCTGGATCGCAATATCTAACTCGTTTTCCTCAGGCCAAACTATTCGCGGGTCATTGCTTCCCAAGGAAGATATTTTAAGGGGAACTTCGATTTCATAATAGTTGTCGGTGTAGTCCGTACCCAACCTCAAAAAGGCGGTTACTTCCCCATCCCGTGCATCTTCGCTGTTGGCATGGAAAAACATCTTGATGCGTTCGTATTGCACGAGATCCAGGTTGATATTTTTGAAAACGGCTCGCGCATCTTTCGGTGCCAAATCTTCCACACAGAGTCGTAGCGATTGCTCATTGAGTCTACGTTCAATGACTGAAGTATTGTCTCGATCCCGTTGAATTCCAGGAGGCAAAACATAAGGGCTCGAGGTTTCGCTGCCTTGTGCATTTTGCTCAATGTTCACCACATCTACGGTGAGGTTGGAGTTGTCAGGCTCAGGCAACTCAAAAAATCCACGTTCAAAAAGGGACTCTTGGAAAGCTCTCCATTGGCTGCCGACCATTCGAAATTCTGCCATACGAAGCACCACCGGCTGCTGGAAGTCGGTGAGATACGTTCGCATCCACCGGATGGATTTGAAGCCTGAGATGTCTCCTTGGATTCGATCTGGCTGCCGCACTGGGATACGGAATAAGTACCAGTTGACCTGCTCCCCTCCTTCGGTATGGGTCACTTGATCCACGATGTAGTTATTTCCTACCTTGAGTTGACCCGGTCGAAGGTCAATCTCGTATTCGTAGTAATTTTCCAGTTCGTTGATGGTATTGTCGGTATTCAAATCCTCGTTATCCGGATTATTGGTTCCAGATGGGGTATATGGAAGGTTTTGATCTGCGGAAACAGGCGTGTTGCCTTCATTTCCATTGAATTTTTTGTAACGCTCCAGAATCTTGGTGTTGGCTTGGTCAAATTTGGAATCCAAGTAGTATTGAAACCCATCCGCTGAGACATCTTGAAGCAAGGCATTTTTGGCAGCAGGGGATACAGACAAGCGATCCAAGAATCTTTCCTTGAAAAAGCTGGCTTCCTCCTCATTTTTTAATCCATCCAAGCCCACGTCTTGGTTGACTCGAGCGCTGGCAGAATTATCAAAGGCAGGTAATAAAAATTGCTGGCGCGTAATTCTTCCCCATTCGTTGGCAGAAGTTTCTGCAGGGTCTCCATCCGCAGGGAGTCCGTTTTCAAAGGCGTGGCTCCCATCTTTGATTACATCTTCGGCGATGTCTCCGAGATTCAAGAAGAGTTTTCCTCCAGTTGTATTATTCTGATTGAAGATCCCATCCAATACCTTTCCATTTTCTCCTGGAAGGAAGGGGTCCATCAACCAAAATTCGACGTATTCGATATTGGTTCGGTCAAAATCCACCTCTGTAGTAATCGCTCGTGTGACGCCTCCATAGTTTTGCCGTGGATTGGGGAGCAATCCCTCCGAAGTAAGTCCCGGGTTGTAATTGTACATTCCTCGTTCCTGCGGGAAAAAGGCAAGTTCAAACAAGGGTTGGGGAACCAAGATGACTTCTCGGTCTTGGTTCTTGAAAATCTCTTGAGGTATCACTCGTCTCACGTAGTGGTTTCGACGGTCTTGAGCAGTGATGTTTGCTGGGACTCCAGGCCCTCCCTCACGGTAAAACACGTTATCAATGTTGTACCAGGCCAAACGCGCTCTACGGTAGGCACTTCCTAGGTTATCTTCGGTTTGGTTACTTAGGTCAAAACGGTTGTCTGCAGTCTTTGGTGTAGAGGCAAGTTTCCAATTTTGATTGGCTTGGGCGCCCAGGTAGAATGGGGTTACGGCTGCTTCAAAGTCATCGATGTAGGAGGCGGCATCCCCATTTACGGTATTGGAAGTTCCAGGAATGAGGTGGGCAAACTCTGCATTAAATTGCACGAGTGATTTCTCCTTGGTATCGGTGAAAGGAAGCGCATCGGCCAGCTTGGTCAGAAAACGGGATTCACTATTGTAGTTGACATCCAATCCCCAAAGGCTATTTCGCAGTGTCTCGTTGCCAGTGGCAATACGAGACACATTGGGTCGCTCGTTTAGGAAGAGAAAAGTTCCTCCCAAGGTTAGTTTTTTGTTTGCTACATAATCCAGTCGGGTTCCCAGCAAGCTGCGTGTTTGGAAAGAAACTAGATCGGCTTTCTCAAAGCTGACATTGATTTGTTTGCCAGATTGGAGGATGGCATCGTTGATGATGACTAGTCGGCCCACGTTGTAGTCGATCGTAAAATCTACCCCTTCAGTGAGCGGAATATTTCCTGCTTGAACAATGACAGAGCCTGGGGAAATATTTAATCCAGGAAGTTGGATTTCACTTGCTGAACCAGCCGTAAGCCTACCCTTTATGAAGAATTTGTTGAGTCGTGTAACTAGTTCTGCGTCTGCCTGAGTAGTTCGGTAAAGCGTGTCATACACGTATTTCTCACGAAGTACCCGTTCATCAGTTGTGAATTTCCGAGCCAAACTGGACCCAAAGGGCTCAAGTACTGGAAAAATCAGTAGGCCTCGATCCGATAGCATGGTGATCCCTTCCACAAAGTCAAAATTGCCATCAGGTGCTGGGTCATTTTGAGGATTCAGGTTGTCCAAACCAGTGAGTCGAATTAGAGGGATATCTTTTACATTTTTCCCTTCCAACAAGGACGGATTGTCTAGGCCGGTGCGATCGTCTCGGTAGATGACCTGCAACTGAAATCCATCTCGCAAAACCTGGCTCGCATTCAGGCTGTAGACGTTTTTCATCATCAAGTCCCAAGTCGGTACTCGGGTATTGATGCGCGCGGGACGAAGAAGTTTTAAGAAAATCAGTTCATCTTCTCGGCGTGACTGGTAATCTTCGGTGAGTTCGCCCACTTTATAGACCTGTCCATTGTAGGTGTACTCGTAGGAGACGGCGATGACCTCATCGTTTTGCAAGCGACGAAATAGGGAGATGAAACCCAGCTGACCATTGAAAAAGTATTCGGAAGGATCTAGCTTTCGGGCACCATTGATTTGCTCGAAGTCAACCCCTTTTTTGATTCCCAAATCCCCTTCCAAAGCACGGGATCCCGAATCGAAAGGGCGGTAACTTGGGTTGCCACTGATGCTTGCGTAGAGCCGATTGGCTGCGTTGTTTGCAGGGCTATTGCTGATTCCAGGCCCAATGGCAGGATTGCTTCCATTGAGTAGGACTTTTCCTTCACCAAGGTCCATAAATGCGGCAAAATTCCTGAGGGTTTCGGTATTCGTTGCCCGGTTCATGACATAGACTTCCACACGGGTGATGTTGACACCGGAGGTCACTTGGGGAAGTCCTTTTAGCCAGCGCTCGTAGTTTTCTCGAAAGAAGTGGCTGAGAAAAAAGTGTCTATTTTCGTCGTATTTGGATCCTTGAATATCAAATGCTCTCCCCTGTCCGTTGGCATCAATGACCAAATTGTCCCGTCTCCCTCGTTGGGTGGAGGCGACGGCAGTCACATTGAGTTTCCCAAACTTCATCTCGGTTTTGACTCCAAAGAGATTTTGGGCCCCTTGAATCAATCGGTTTTGGATGGGCAAACTCACATTTCCCATCTCGATGGATTGGATGATATCCTCATCAAATCCATCGTATTCGAGCTTGAGTTGGTTTTGAAAATCAAAGGAATTGTTGGAGTCGAAGTTGGCGCCAACCTTTAATTTTTGTCCTATGTTTCCGTTTACCGCCATTTGAATCTGCTGCTGGAAATTGAAATTCCCATTTTTTTGCTGGCGGATAGGAATGGTCGGGTTGTCAATTCGTCTGAAAATTGCTCCAAAGTCCAGGTTGACATAGCCTGTTGGAATGATGTTGATGGAATCGCCCCCAAAAATGCGGTCAAATGTAGGGCTCATCGTCAAGGGTGGAATTAGCCTTCTTCCTTCCACTGCACTTTCCCCATCTATGCCTCGGGAGCGGGTTTTCCAATACTCCTGACGAACTTGGTATTCCTGAAGTGGAGCAAATTTGTCGAAATCGTATTCTTGCTGATTTCCAATTCCTGTACTATCCAATAGGTCTTCCATCCTATACTTGAGGGTGGAATCCATCATTACTTGAACATTTCTGTTTACAGGAGAAGAGGGAAAGAAGGGAGATTTTTGGTTTAAAAATGGATTTCGATACGGGTAGAGTGGATTGGTTCGCCAATTTTGCCACAGCAAAAAAGAGGGGGCCAGCCTGCGCTGGTTTAAGGAATCCATCCGAGACTTTGGGGTAGGATTTTGTTGTGCTTGAAGGAGGTGGAATGGACTGAGAACAAGAAGCAGACCTAGGAGAAAAAGAAAACTCCGTGTTGCTTTATTCAAAAAAAATAGGAAGTCCTGAACCTTCAATTCAGTGTTAATTAAGAAGTTTTTAACGAGGCTTTGATCAGCTCTTCCAAGGATATCGTCCCCCCACTTTTTTTGAGTGCGAGGGCAATATTTTTCTCTGCAACAGCCTTTGGAAAACCTAAAGTGACCAATGCTTGTAACGCTTCTTCTCTGATTTTATTGCCTCCATTTAAGAATCCTAATGGGGCTGTAGCTTCTCCGGTACTGGCTTTACCTACCTTATCTTTCAATTCTAAGATAATTCGTTGCGCAGTTTTGGTACCAATTCCCTTAACGGCTTGGATAGTGGCTACATCTCCAGAAAGAATGGCCTGCTCGATTTCAGAGCCATTCAAAGAAGATAGAATCATCAAACCTGTGCTAGGACCTACGCCATTAATGGAGGTGAGGAGAAGGAATAAACGTTTTTCTTGCTCCTCCTTAAAACCATAGAGGGTATGTGCGTCTTCCTTGATGTGCAGGTAGGTGAGTAAGCGCAATTGCTCCTGATCCTTGATGGCAGCATAGGTTTGAAGGGAGATTTTGACATGATAGCCGATTCCCCCTACGTCTATGAGAACATAGGTTGGGTCTTTGTGAACCAATCTTCCATTGAGGTAATCTATCATAAGCTTGCTTTGCTGGATTGAGCATCGACCACTGCGATAGCGACCATGTTGACGATTTCTCGAATGGAACTTCCAAGTTGTAAAACATGTACCGGCTTATTCATTCCGAGCAAAATTGGACCGATTGCTTCTGCATTTCCAAGTTCTGCCAAAAGTTTGTAGGCGATATTGGAAGAGGCCAAGTCAGGGAAAATCAGGGTATTCACCTCTTTGCCTTTTTGGGAAAGCGGAGAGAAAGGATAGATTTCCTTTTGGATTTCTTGGTTTAAGGCCACATTGGCTTGCATTTCTCCTTCGATGATTAAGTCTGGATATTTCTCCTTGGCCAAGGCAGTTGCTTTAGACATTTTGGATGGGATATCTCCTTGTGCCGAACCGAAATTGGAATAGGAGAGGAGTGCAATACGCGGTACCATATTGAAAAACTTCACGGCAGTCGCCGTAAGTCCGATAATCTCTACGAGTTCCTCTGCAGTGGGATTGAGGTTGACCGTAGCATCAGCAAAGAAATAGGGTCCACGGGGGGTATTCATGATGTACATCCCTGCTACTCGATTTACTCCTTTTTTTACCCCAATCGTTTGTAGCGAAGGCAAAATGGTCTTTGGGTAATCCCGTGTAAGGCCAGAAATAAAGCAATCTGCTTCCCCTGTTTCCACCATCAAAGCCCCAAAATAATTTCGTTCCTTCACAAATCGGAAGGCATCTGTTTGAGTCATTCCCTTGCGCTGTCTTTTTTGGGCAAGGATTTTCCCAAACTTTTCATTCATCGCATGTTCCTCCAAAGGATCAATGATGCTGACACCTTCCAGGTCCAAGGAATTTTCCTGGATCAGTTCTAAAATGCGCTCTCGGTTACCTAGCAATATAGGGACAGCGATTTTTTCGTCTCGGATTTGTTGGGCCGCTTTCAAAATCTTGAGGTTGTCGGCCTCTCCGAATACCACTCGTTTCGGGTCTTTTTTGGCTCTCCCAATGACGATAGACATCAAACGTTCGTCAATACCGATTCGTTTTTGTAATTCGATTTCGTAAGCATCCCAGTCTTTGATGATGCGTTTGGCTACCCCAGAATCTATGGCAGCCTTAGCTACTGCGGGTGCGATGGTGGTGATTAACCTCGGGTCTACCGGCTTGGGGATCAGGTATAATCGTCCAAAACTCAAATGGCTTTCTCCATAGGCTTTGGTTACAATTTCGGGTACGGGTTCTTTGGCGAGCTTGGCAATGGCTTTAGCAGCAGCAAGCTTCATTTCCTCGTTGATGACCGTGGCTCGTACATCCAGTGCACCTCGAAAAATATAGGGGAATCCGAGCACATTGTTTACCTGATTGGGGTGATCTGAACGTCCTGTAGCCATAAGCACATCCTCTCGCGCTTCAATCGCTGTTTCATAGGCAATCTCTGGATCTGGGTTGGCCAGCGCAAATACAATTGGATCAGGAGCCATGGATTGGATCATTTCCGGAGAGATGATGTTGCCTGCAGAAAGTCCTAGAAATACATCTGCTCCAGGCATGGCTTCGGCAATGGTGTGAAAATTTTGGGAGGTAGCAAATTCAAGATGCTCACCAGCCAATCCGGGTCTATCGGTTCGAATGACTCCTTCCTTGTCGCATACGACAATGTGTTCTTTTTTGACACCGAGGGTTACATAAAATCGAAGGCAAGAGATGGCTGCAGCGCCCGCGCCACTGACTACAATGCGAATGTCTTCAATATTTTTTTCAACCAGTTCAAGTGCATTGAGAAGGGCTGCTCCAGAAATGATCGCTGTACCATGCTGATCGTCGTGCATGACAGGAATTTTCATTTCCTTCTTGAGCGTCTGCTCGATTTCAAAGCATTCAGGTGCCTTGATGTCCTCCAGGTTGATGCCCCCAAAGGTAGGCTCCAAGGACTTGATGATTTGAATGAGTTTTTTGGGATCCTTTTCGTTTATTTCCAGATCAAACACATCAATTCCAGCAAATTTCTTGAATAGCACTCCTTTCCCTTCCATGACAGGTTTGGAGGCTTCGGGACCGATATCACCCAAACCCAATACGGCAGTACCGTTGGAGATGACTGCTACCAGATTGCCTTTGGAGGTGTATTTGTACACATTTTCTACGTCAGCAGCAATCTCCTTGCAGGGCTCGGCTACTCCTGGGGAATAGGCGAGTGCGAGGTCGAGCTGGCTGGAAACGGGCTTGGAAGGAATCACCTGAATCTTTCCAGGCGAGCCTTGACTGTGGTAGTTTAATGCGTCTTCTTTTCTAATCTTAATCGCCATAAATGGGGAGGATATGCTGGGTTTACTTTCCTTGATTTTCGGTCCAACTTACATTGGTATTCAGTAGTACTGCTTGGATTTCTCGTAAGGCATCTCGGTGCACTTCATTTGGAAAATACACAAAACCTTCCATGTAGTAGAGTTTTCCTTTCTTTTGATCTACCATAAGGTATCCTAGGTAGGTTCCACCCATACTCAAATTATTGGTTTTCCAGGTGCCTCGGATTTCGACCGTAAAATTATCATTAATCACCATGTTTCGGAAAGCAGGTGGAATTTGTTTTTCACTCGTCATGAAGGAATTGGGATCTTCGGGATCTCCAAAAACATGGACTTTAGCAATGGAATCTCGAAGTGCAAGAATGTTTTGAGGAAAGGTTTGTTCCTCCTTGGTGTAGTCTTCGACATGAAAGTAGACACTGATATCGGGTCGTTTATCCGTAGGAGATGGTTGTCGTAGCCATAGAAATCCGGGCTCCGACTTGGCAATTTGGTAGGAGACCGGAGGCATGATTTCGATTCCTAGATTTTTCCGAGCATCACTTTGAGCCGCTGCATTTTTCCGTGCCAATAAAGGCTTTGCCAAACGGTCTCTTTCGCGAACTTCGAACAGATTCTGAAGTTGGTCTTTGTTTTTTCGCAAGTTGGCAATCAATTCCTTTTCATTATTACCAAACAGGTAGAGTACTTCCTGTCCTTGGGCAAATTCATCCTCCACACGAAGGGAATACATGCTAGGGTCTGCGGCTGCTTTAGCTTTGGACTCGGGCGTAAATTGCGCATTGAGGACTTGGCTACCTCCTTTTTTATCATCAAAAGTAGTGACGAAGATTAGGTTGGTATACATTTTAAGCATTCGTGTCATGGCACGAGGATCTACCCGATGAACTTTAAATTGAGGTTCAGATCGGATCATTCCAGGTAAATCTGCTTCAAAAATACCTCGAAGTTCTTCTCCTACAGGTCCTGCCCATTTGGTAGAGTCTATGGCCAGTACGATTTCCCCTATTGAGCCTTTGGCTTTAGGTTTCATTGCATTAGAAGTTTCTCCATTTTCACCAGAACAGGAGAATAACAACAACAGGAATAGGGGCAATAAACAAAATTGAACAGCTCGTTGGGTTAGGTTCATATGTTTTTGGTAGAAAATAGGGGAAGGATCGATTTTAGGAAGTTTGGGGTTCAATGAGGCTTATTTTAGCCAACAATCAAGCGTTGGCCAGGTTTAATGTTGGTTGAATTCAAGTTGTTCAATCGCTTGATTTGCTCTATGGTCAAGGAATGTTTTTTGGAAATAATCCATAAGGAATCTCCAGGTTGCACCGTATAGGTTTTGGAAGTAGCAGCACTGCCTTCGTTTAGGGCTAGTGTGGACGAAGCTACTGTGGATTGTGCTTGACTTGCTTGAACGATCAAGACTTGTCCCACTCGAATTAAATTGGAGTTCAGGTTGTTCCAACTTCTCAATTGAGCGACACTAACTCCATGTCGGGATGCTACTTTGCCCAATACATCACCAGATTTTACTTTGTAAGTAAGTCGACCAGGATTACTTGTCATTTTTTCAGGAGTAACGCTGGATTCAGCGACTGAATTTGAAGCCAGCAGTACTGGGGTACTTTTTCCTAGAGAATCACTGATCCAAGACAGATTCTCTTTGACAAATAAAACTTTCGATTTTGGAATTCGAAGCGCGATGTTTTGGTGTGACTCGGGGATTTTACGGGTTTTGATGGAAGGGTTAAGTTTTTCTAGATCTGCTAAGCAAATTCCAGAAAGATCAGCCATCCGATTTAGGTCAAATGCCCGATTGAAATTAATGGACTCGTATTCCAAAGGATAGCTTGGCTCCTCCAGGTGGAGGTTGTGTTCTTCCAAGTGGTTGAGTACATAAAGCATCGCTTGAAATTGAGGAACATAACTCCGCGTTTCCTTAGGGAGATGGTCATAAATCCCCCAGAAGGTGGTTTTGCCGCCAGATCTGCGAATGGCTTTGCGAACATTTCCTGGTCCACAATTGTATGCTGCCAATGCCACTTCCCAGTTGCCAAACATCTTGTAGAGTGACTTGAGGTATTTGGCAGCGGCAACCGTAGAATTTTCGGGGTCCATGCGGTCGTCCATATCTGAATTGACTTGCATGCCATACATTCGGCCTGTAGCGGGCATAAATTGCCATAATCCCACTGCTCCCATTTTCGATTTGATTTTTGGATCCAAGCCGGACTCTACAATGGAGAGATATATGATGTCTGAGGGCATATCCTGGTTCCGCATGGTTTCCGCATACATGGGGAAATACTGCTCTTTTCTGGCCAGTACCATTTTGATGTATTCCCTATTGCGAACCGTGAAGTATTGGATAAACGAATAAACACGATCATTCAATTCAAATGGCATCTCGAGGTTCATGGCCTGGATGCGGTCTTCCACTTCTTGGTAAGTGAAATCAGGCACATAATCGTAGTGGTAGTTGGGCATTACCACTCCGTCTATTTTGCCTAACGATTGCCGCTCATCTTGCTGCCCCAAAGCGTCAGTGCTGAAAAAATGAATACTGCTCACAAGTACCACAACTAGGTTGAGAATATACTTCTTCATCGCTTAGTTTAATTTAAAGTTAAGCCACTTAAATACTGGCTAAATGCATACAACTCCTTTTCTTTAAAGGAGTTGGAAATCACCTGAAGCCCTATGGGCATTCCAGAATCATCCTTTCCATTTGGAATGGATAGTGCAGGTACACCCGATACGGAGGCCTGAACAGTAAATAAATCTTCCAAATACATGGCCACAGGATCATCCCCATGTTCCCCAAATCTAAATGCAGTGCTGGGGGTAGTTGGAAGCAAAAGATAGTCAAAATCTGTTAATAATTCTTCTGTGACCTCTTTAATGATGCGTCGAACTTTTTGAGCCTTGGTAAAATAAGCATCGAAATAGCTTGCAGAAAGCACGAATGTTCCCAGCATAATCCTCCGTTTGACCTCCTCGCCAAAGCCCTCACTTCTACTGCCTTTGTACAGTTGCTCTAGAGTAGAAGCATAAGGGGTTCGATAGCCATAGTTGATTCCATCAAATCGGGATAGGTTGGCACTGGCTTCGGCAGTTGTGAGAATGTAATAAGTGGGGAGCATGTATTTCAAGAGAGGAAATTCTACTTCTTGAACCACATGGCCTTCTTTTTTAAGTTTTTCTAGTACCGCTAGCGTATTTCGTTTGATTTCAGCCTGTAAAGCAGGTGCATGCAGTGCCTCTTTCAAAACAGCCACTTTGACCGGTTGCTTTGGAAAGGAGAGTGCGCTATACTGTCCTACTGCTTTTTGGGAAGAGGTGCTGTCTTTTGGATCATGGCCTGCCATCACTTCGAGTACTAGTGCGTTGTCTTGAATGGTAGTTGAAAAAACACCTATGGTATCAAAAGAGGAGGCGTAGGCAATCAAACCCCAACGCGAAACACGGGAATAGGTGGGTTTCATCCCAATCACCCCTGTAAATGCTGCTGGCTGACGTACGGATCCGCCGGTGTCTGAACCCAGGGAAACAGTACACAAGTTGGCTTGTACAGCGACAGCAGAACCTCCCGAAGAACCTCCAGGAACACGGGTTGGGTCAAGTTCTTGGTGCACCTTGCCATAGCTGGAGTGCTCGTTGGAACTTCCCATTCCAAATTCATCACAATTCAGTCTTCCAATGAGGATGGCGTCTTCATCCAAGAGACGCTGCACTGCAGTAGCAGTATATTGGGAAATATAGCCCTTGAGGATTTTCGAACCTGCGGTGCAGGCATGCCCTTCGTAATTGAGCACATCTTTGATGGCAATGACCATCCCGGCAAGTTTGCCAGCGCTACCTGAAGCAAGTTTTTGGTCTACTTTGGCCGCCTGTTCTAGTGCGGATTGGGCATAAACTTCGACGAAGGCGTTGAGATGCGCCTTCGTCTGAATATTTTGTAGGTAATACCTTACAATCGATCGAGAATCGCTTTCCCCATTTTTTAGGGCAAATTGGATTTCGTCGAAGGAACGATACTTTTCCAAATGATCGAACTGAAAATTACTTTTTCTTGTCTTTCATTCCCTCTTCGAGGTCGTTTTGGATGTCCTTGGTTGCGTCTTTGAATTCACGGATTCCACGTCCTAGGCCACGAGCTAATTCAGGTATTCGTTTTGCACCAAACAAAAGGAGAATCACAAGAATGATCAAAATCAACGAACCTCCACCGATATTTTGAAAGAAACCTAATGTAGTCATAATGCTGTGCGTTTAAAGATAGAGATACAAAGATACAAGTATCAGGCGCTTACCCAAGGAGAACAGCTACTGATGCAAATCTTTTTTATGAATGTAAGAATTTTTAACCTATTTGGTGCTAATCCAGGTTGCAGGGTCCATGATTTGCAAACCTTTCCAAGTTTGGAAGTGAACTACAGCCTCTCCTTCAGCATTTGTTGCTACTTGCCCAATGACTGTCTTCGCTTTGATTGTTTGGCCTGTACTTACAGATATGGATTTTAATCGGCTGTACAAGGTGAAATATTCACCATGCTTGATAATCAAGGTGTTGCCGTAACCAGGGATCGTGGTGATTTTGGAAACTACCCCATCAAAAACAGCACGTACATTGGAGTTGGGTTGAGTTCGGATATCTATACCGTCGTTTTCCTCTACAATACCCTTTAGGGTAGGATGGGGATAGGTACCATATCCTTGAGAGATGATCCCTTGTTCTACTGGCCAGGGGAGTTTGCCCTTATTTCCAGCAAAGGAACTCGATAGGGCTGCGGCCTCTGGAGTCATTGGCATACTGGTGCCTGCCTTTTTGGTACTGGTACTTTTTTCTTTTTTAGCGGCAGTTTCAGCGGCGCGAATTTCCGCTTCGATAGCCGCTTTAATCATACGATTCAACTGTTCCTGTTGTTTTTTGGTTGCGGTTATCTGCTTCTGTATATCCCTTTCCTTTTTAGATAAGGTATTCACCATGCCTTGCTTCTCCTTTCGCATGAGCTCAAGCTTTTCCTTTTCTGTCTTTTCTTCTACTAGAACTTGCTCTTTGTCAACCTTCCGTTCATCGAGTTGGATGCGTTGATTGGCAAGTTCTGTGGATAGTTTTTCGATTTGTTCGGCCTGTTTTTTTCTGCTTTCAGTGTATTGTTTTAGGTATTTCAAACGCATGTACAACTGATTGAAATTTGCAGAACTAAACACGAAAGCCACAATTGAAAGCCCTCTATTTAATTTGGAAGAATTGTAAATCATACGGGAATACTCCGCTTTCAATTCGATGAGTTTTTTTTCTAGGCCTGCAATTTCATTTTCAATTTCAAGAATTTCATTGGATAATAGCCCGACCTCTCGATCGAGTGTATTGACTAGGCGGTTTTGGCTTTGAAACTGGCTGGTGATCGCATTCAGTTGTCCAATGGAGGTTTTTTTGGTAGCCGAAGTTTGTTTGAGGACAGCATCAAATTCCTTCAAACGGGCCTGAATTGCTAGTTTATCTTTCTCCAATTGCTCACGAGACTTCGTGGATTGTGCATCCACGCTAACGGAGAGAAGCAGGGAATAAAATAGCACTAACAGACTCGCAATTCTTTTCATACGTATTAAAATCGGAAAGGGAAGGTTAAAGGATCCTCTTGAGGAGTTATCGTTGTCCAGGTAAGGTAAACTCTAAAATTTTGAGCTACTTGAGGGGTTTCGAATGCAACTTTAAATAAAGCCTCCGCTGGGAAGGCTTGCGTTTCTATATTTTGATAGCTAGAGAAATTCGCTAGAAGCGATCCTTTACTAGCCATGGAGGTACTGGAGAGTTCGGTGACTTTTCCATGACGGGTGTCTATTTTACTAAAGTATCGAACCTGATCCCTGACCTGAGTTAATTCAAACTTTTTACCTACCCGCAACAGACGATCTTCATAGCTTGCAGGATTAGGACTGTCTCCCCAAAGAATGTTTTGAAACAAGCCTAAAGATAACTTGATGCCAAAACGTCGTTCAAACTCTGCATAGCTGAGGTTGATGTCCTCAGCACCCATGCGATTTAAGATTTGAATTTTTTCCTGACTGAGTAGACCACGAATTGCTTCAACCCCCAACCCGGGTGAAAGCGAAAACCAAATCAAACTATCTTTTTTTGCCCGCAACTGCAGGGTTCCACGAGTGATTTTTCCTGAATCTTCTTCGAGCACAAGTTTGGCTTTTGCTTGCAAATACCGGTACTGAGTCGTGCGAGGAGCAAAGGATTCCATTTCCTCTGCTCCAGTTTGAGAAGTGATCTTTTGAGCACATCCCCAACTCAAAATGACAAGTATCCATCCTACTAGAATCCGCTGCTTAGTCATGAACTCGTCGATCTTTAATTTTTTGGTCAAGTTGCTCGGAACCCTCTGGGCTTACTTTTGCTTTTTTCCACCAAGAAACTGCATCTTCTACTTTTCCAAGGTGAAATAAAATGTCTCCATAATGCTCCATCAGCACTCCACTAGGATTTTTTTCGAATTTCAGTGCTTCTTCCAGGTAGGAAGCGGCTTCTGCATATCGATTGAGTTGGTACAAAACCCAGGCCAAGGTGTCTAAGTAGGTCCCATTTTTCGGATGTTTTTTCACCACCCGCTGGGCCATTTCCAAGGCTTTCGCTAAATCTTTTTTGGCTAACGAAAGGAAATAGGCATAATTGTTCAAAACCTGCTCGTCATTTGGATTGAGCGCTAGGGCCTTGTCAAAATTGGCAAAGGCAGCAGCCTGGTCTCCCAATTGGTAGAGGCTATTGCCCAAAGTACTGTAGGCTACTTGTGCCAATTGTGGATTTTTTTCGGCATTCAATCGTAAGGCAGTTTCAAGCGCCTGAACTGCCAAGGAATCTTTCTTTTGAGTAGAAAGTAGGACACCTTCGTAAAACCAGAATTCAGCGCTTTCCGGAAACTCTTCTACCGCAATTCTAGTATAAATCGCCACCTCCTCGTAGTTGGAACTCGTCTCAAAGAAGTTAACAATTACCTCTTCGAGGAGTCGTTCATTTCTGGGTTGAAGGGACAGGGATTTCTTATACAATTCAAGCGCTTCCTCCAACTTGTTGCTGGCTTTTCTTCGGTTTCCCAAGACTTCCACTATACTGGCATCGGAAGGATGCATGCCTACCAGTAGAACTTCTAGGCTGTCGAGCAATTTATCCCGTTCGGTGGTTTTCAGTTCTTGCAAAAGACCTTGAAAGGCATTGGCTTTGGAAGAAGTTGCTAGATCTGGACTTGCCATGGCCTCCAGTAAATAGGTGTTGGCCTGTGCAACTTGTCCTTTTTCTCGGTACAGGGTGTAAGCCGCCAGTTGAAGTTCAGGCTGGTTGGGGTACTTGTTGATTTCGGTGCTTACCAGCTGGATGGCTTGGTCCAATTTTGCATTGTTGTACAGAATCTCGACCAGCGAAAGCACATAGTTTGGATTGCCTGGAAAGGAAGAAATCAACTTTTCTCCCTCTTCCACGGCTTTGCTGAGTTGGTCTTTACGCAGGTAAATCCGTTGTTTTTGAACGGTAAAGGCTTCTCGAACCCCATAGTAGGCTTCTGCTCTATCCAAGGCTACCAGGGCCTTGTCAAATTCATTGGCACTTAGGTAAATGGATGCCAATTCCAAGTTGTATTGCTGATTTTTGGTAGAGCCAGTAGTCAGTTTTTCCAAGAGGGCAGCCGCCTCCAATGGTTTATTCAAACCCGTGTAAATTTCGGCTACCAGCAAGGCATAATATAAATTCTCTGAATCTCCTGCTGCTGCTTTTTGAGCAAAGGGAAGGGCTTTTTCAGCTTGATTGTTTTTGAAAAGTACCTCTGCCAACTTGAAAGAGATGGCAGGCTCCTCAGGTGCAAACTCTTGTGCTTTTGCCAAATATTGAAAGGCTTTTTCCAAATCCCCCAAGACGAAAGCTTTTTCTCCCTCAATAAAAAAGCGGCTTGCATTTGCTTTCTGTTCCTGTGCTTTTAACTCTTTTTTAGACAAGGAAACCTGTGGAAATCCTGCGATTGGACCCAGAAAAAAGAGGCAAAGAAGAAGAAAAATGGAGGTAACTCTCACTGAAGGATGGGATTTCAAATCATCTACACAAACATAGTGCCTTTTCCTCAATTTGGCTGAAGAAATGGGGGGTACGCCAGGCTTAATTTAGGATTTTTTGGCAAGTAGCGATCGGAAAAAGGTGCGCTCTCCAAAAAATACGACTACGAGAAACAGAAGTGCTCCCGAATTTTTAAGGATAAAATCCAAACTGTTTGTGCCGGTTTCCACATAAAATCCCGCATAACTTAAGGCAAATGCAAGGATCAGGTAGCCCAGGCCTCGGGTAGTTTGGTAGGGGACTGGGTAATGTTTTTGCCCATAAAAGTAGCAGATTCCAGTCATCACCAAGTAGCAGGCCACAGTACTCATCGCTGCACCCATAAAGCCCCAAATTGGAACCAATAAGGCAATGCCTACCACACTGACTACCGCTCCTGCGAAAGTAATCCAGAAACTGTAGTTGGTTTTATCTGTCAATTTAAACCAGATGGATAAATTGAAATAAATGCCCAACAGTAGGTAGCCCAATAACAGCATGGGTACAATGGAAAACCCGATTTGGTAGGCGTCTCCTTTGAGGAAAAGGGGCCCAAGCCAGTACAGGTTGACCGAAATTAAAATCATGAGTAGGGAGCAGAAAAGGATGAACCCATGCATGACTTTCGCATACAGTTGAGGAGAGTCTTTTTCTTTGGATTCCCTGAAAAAGAAGGGTTCCGCGGCATACTTAAAAGCTTGAATCACCAGATTCATTAGGATGGCCAACTTGAAGTTGGCTCCAAATATCCCTGCCGCCTCTCGGCTACTCAATCCGGTATAAAAATTTGTTGGTAACACGTACTCAAACAAAAGCCGGGATATCAGTTCGTTGGTTACCCCTGCCAATCCCATAAAGAGAAGTGGGAGGGAATAGGTCCACATGGGTTGCAAGATTTCTTTTTCCAGTCTGAAGGAGAAAAAGCCCGCACTCCACCAGACAAAGGGGATAATCAAGCCATTGGCAAGTAAGTTGGCGAGGAGAATGTATTCCACACCCCAATCCGATTGATAGCCCAGGAACCCTTCGGAGAGAAAGCCTCCTTGAATCCAACCCGGAATCCAAATAAGCAAGAGGAGGTTAAAAAATACATTCAGCAGGATGTTGATCAATTTGGCACCTGCAAAGGTTTTGGCTTTATTTTCAAGTCGAAGTTTGGCAAATGGAATGGCCAATACCGCATCAAAGGCAAGCAATAAAGCAGTCCATTGGAACAAGTAGGCTTGGCCCGGGTAGTTCATCCATTCCGCCAAAAGCGGAGCAGCGAGGTAGACTGTTGATCCCAAAACGAGGCTGGACAAGACCAACAAGGTTTGGGTACTGTGGTAAACTCGGGTAGGATCCTGATTTTTGCCTGTGGAAAATCGGAAAAAGGCAGTTTCCATTCCGTAAGTAAATACGATATTTAAAAAGCCGATCAAGGCATAAATTCCTGTAAATGCACCGAGATCTGCCCTGCTGAGGTACCCGGTGTAAATAATGATCAGTAAAAAATTAATGGAGCGCCCTAAAATGCTGCTTAGGCCATAAATGGCAGTTTGTCCGGCAAGTTTTTTGAGTGCTCCCATGGGTTGCTGGCTCAGTTACTCCCCACGGAAGACTGGTTTCCGCTTCTCCAAAAATGCAGAGGTACCTTCCTTGTAATCACCTGATTTCACACAGCGTGCAAAGGAGTTGGCTTCAGTCTGGTAGCCATTTTCTTCCAGAAATACGGCATTCACACAATCGACCACCATGCCAATGGCAAGGGGGGCCTTGCTTCTAATTTTTTCTAAAATCCCTTCTGCAGCAGCGATCGCTTCGTCCTTGGTAGGCAGCACATGGTTGACCAGTCCTAAGGTTTTGGCTTCTTCCGCCCCAATCATGTCTCCTGTCATCATCAACTCATTGGCTTTGCCTCGACCTACCAATAGCGTGAGTCGCTGGGTGCCGCCATAGCCGGGGATGATGCCAAGATTCACTTCGGGCTGTCCAAACTTCGCGTTGGCTGTCGCAATTCGCATGTGGCAAGCCATGGCCAATTCACAGCCACCCCCTAAAGTATACCCATTGGTGACCGCGATAACGGGCTTGTGGCAATTTTCGATCATTGCAAAAATTTCCTGACCGCTTTCGGCAAATTTCCGAGCATTGACCTCGTTAAGGGAGGCGATTTCGGTGATGTCTGCCCCTGCGACAAAGGCTTTTTCTCCCGCTCCTGTGAGGATAACACCTTTGATGGCTTTGTCGTCCATGACTTGGTCAAACACCTGCCTTAATTCTTCTAAGGTGGCGAGGTTCATCGCATTGAGTTTATCCTCTCGATTGATGGTGAGGTAGAGGATTCCTTGTCGTTCTTCGGTGAGAATATTGACAAATTCAGACATAGTCATGCAGCATAGTTCAGACAAATATACCTCCCCCTCCAACACTACCAAATTCAAGTCAGGAGAAAAAACCAAAATATCCCCAAGACTGTCTTTAATCGACTATTTTTTATTCACATCATAATGAGAATTTTTGAAGTTTGATACCCCTTTTTTGGCTTTTATTCTTACTTTTGCGGCACCAAAAGACAAGAAGTTAAACCCTAATCTACCCATGAACTCCAAAACAAAAATTACCGTAGCCTATGGAGACGGAATCGGCCCTGAAATCATGAAAGCGACCTTGGCCATCCTAGATGCCGCAGGAGCCCAATTGGAATACGAGGTAATTGAAATTGGAGAGCAGGTGTACCTGAAGGGAATTAGTTCTGGGATGGAGCCTAAGGCGATTGATTCGCTTCGTGCCAATAAGGTTTTTTTGAAGTCGCCCATCACCACCCCGCAAGGCGGGGGCTTTAAGTCACTCAATGTAACTACACGTAAATCCTTTGGCTTGTATGCCAATGTACGTCCATGCAAGGCCTATTCACCCTTTATCAAAACGCATTTCCCAAAGACGGATTTGGTGATCATTCGGGAGAATGAAGAAGATCTGTATGCAGGGATCGAGCACCGCCAAACCCAAGAGGTCTACCAATGCTTGAAGGTGATTTCGCAGCCTGGCTCCGAAAAAATCATTCGCTACGCCTTTGAGTATGCCAAGAAATATGGCCGCAAAAAGGTGACTTGCATGACCAAGGACAACATCATGAAGTTGGCGGACGGTCTGTTCCACAAAACCTTTGAGGAAATCGCTAAAGAATACCCAGGGATTGAAACGGACCACAAGATCATCGATATCGGGACCGCCTTGATTGCAGAGCGTCCTGAGATTTTTGATGTGATCGTTACCCTCAATCTCTACGGAGACATCATCTCCGACGTGGCAGCACAAGTAACCGGATCCGTGGGATTGGGAGGTTCTGCGAATGTGGGTGCGGAAGTAGCCATGTTTGAAGCGATTCATGGTTCTGCTCCTGATATTGCAGGTAAGGATATGGCCAATCCATCCGGATTATTGAATGGAGCGATCATGATGCTCGTTCACATCGGTCAGCCAGAGATTGCCGAGAAAATCTCCAACGCCTGGATGAAAACGCTCGAAGATGGAATTCATACCGGTGACATCTACCAGGAAGGCTTGTCCTCTAAAAAAGTAGGGACCCAGGAATTTGCTCAGGCAGTCATTGCTCGCTTGGGACAGGTGCCTAGTCAAATGACACCCGCAGTTTTTGGAAAAGAAAGTACGGCTCCCATGGACGTAGCCCTACGGCCCAAGCCAAAGGCAAAGAAAGAATTGATCGGGGTAGACGTATTCTTAGACTGGGATCAAAATCATCGAGATCCAAATGTCTTGGGAAATCTTCTGAATACCCTCGATACAGGTGGATTGAAATTGAGCCTGATCACCAATAGAGGTGTCAAGGTGTTTCCTGATGGCATGAAAGAGACCTTCTGCACCGACCATTGGAGATGCCGATTCAAAGTGGAAGAAGGAAAGGTGCTTACCCATGCCCAGGTGATTGACCTCCTTCAAAAAGTGGAAGGTCTTGGATTGGATTTCATCAAAACGGAGCACCTCTATACTTTCGACGGAGTGAAAGGATTTTCACTCGGACAAGGAGAATAACTCGAGTTTTTATCCAGAAGGGGAAAGTAAATTTCCCCTTCTTCTTTTTAGTACATTTGCATGTCTCCAATTTTGGCTAGCGCATCGAATCCCATGCAAAAACGCGTGTTAATCATCACCTACTATTGGCCTCCAAGTGGAGGTTCGGGTGTTCAACGCTGGTTGAAGTTTGCCAAATACCTGCCCGAAGCTGGATGGGAGCCTGTGATTTTTACGCCAGAAAATCCCGACTTCGATCTCAAAGATGAAACCCTGCTCAAAGAAATTTCTCCTAACCTGGAGGTGATCCGTTTTCCCATCTGGGAGCCCTACCAACTCTTTGCTAAAGTAAAAAAGCAAGGAAAAAGCCACCCTGGCCGTATCTTGGAGCAACCAAAAAAAGGATTTCTGGAAAAAATAGCCATTTGGCTACGTGCAAATCTACTCGTTCCAGACCCGCGTGTCTTTTGGGTAAAACCCTCCGTGCAATTTCTAAGTCAACTGCTCAAAGAAGGGCAATTTCAAGCCATCATTACCACTGGGCCCCCTCATAGCCTGCACTTAATTGGACAGCAACTTAAGCAAAAGCACGTTGTGCCCTGGTTGGCGGACTTTCGAGATCCCTGGTCGCAGTGGGAATTTTTGGATACCCTACCTATGCTCCCTTTTATCCGGAGAAGACACGAAGCCTTGGAGCGGAAAGTCTTGCAGCAAACCGATGTGGTGGTAACCATTTCCCCAACCTTCCAGCGTGATCTGGAGAAACTCTCGGGAAGAAAAATTGACCTGATCACCAATGGCTACGATCCGGCAGATATTCCTCAAGATTTTACCCCTCGTCCCAAAGCAGCCAATCAACTTCACCTAATTTACACAGGAATCATTGACGCCATCCGCAACCCCCTTCCCTTAATGCAGGCCCTGAAGGCAGAATTTGAAGCAGCTGGAGAGGAGGTTTCTTGGACTTTTGTGGGGAAGGTAAGCGAACAGGTGCAGCAGCAGGTGCAGTCCGATCCTTGGTTACAGAGCCACATCCACTTTGCAGGCTACGTACCCCATCAGCAGGTGTTTGATTTTTATGGTCAGGCAAATGCACTGGTTTTGATCCTGACTGATACCAAGAATGCGAAAGGCAATATCCCGGGCAAACTTTTTGAATACCTGGCTACGGGTCTACCTGTCTTGGCTTTGGGAGACCCGCAAGGAGATAGTTCGGAGATCCTTAGTCAAGCAGGTGCAGGTGCAGTGCTTTCCCATGGGGATCAGTTGGCGATGCGCCAAGCACTTCGAAGACTTTATCAAACTGCAGGTGCTCAGCAAGCCGTAGGTTCCTTGGAAGCCTATTCTCGAAAAACTGGAAGTAAGCAGGTAGCTGCGCTTTTGGATAGGATTAGTATCAAGTAGCAAGTATCAAGTAGAACTCTGTACGAAGTACCAAGTACAATGTACCAAGATGCTTTCTGAGAAGAATTCATATCCTACTACGAATCCCAACTTCTTTATTCTTCAATCGGCATTCAGCATTGGTGTAAATACCGTATTTCGCCTGCCTTCCGCTGGCAAGCGCAGCAAAGTCTATTTCAACTCTATTTCAATTGTATTTCTTTTTATTTCACGAAGCGAAGTCTATTTCAACTCTATTTCCATCGTATTTCCTATTTATTTCACGCAGCGAAGCGGAGTCTATCTCAACTCTATTTCCATTGTATTTTTTTTTATTTCACGCAGCGCAGCAAAGTCTATTTCAACCCTATTTCCATCGTATTTCCTATTTATTTGACGAAGCGCAGCGGAGTCTATTTCTATTTTATTTCCATTGTATTTCCAGTTCGGTACTTTGTACAAATGAAATCACCTTGTCACCAGAACTAACTAATTTTTTCTACTTTTCGGAATGTCTGGTCCTTCCTCTTATTTGTTTGTTGCTGCCACACTTTGTTTGGCTGTATTTTTTGCAAGTTGGCTTACCCGATTTTCCTGGGGCAAGTCCGTGGGTACTCCTATTTTTGTGATCTTGATTTGTGCGGTCTTGGCCAATACTGGATTGATCCCAAGCGCCATGGATGGGCATCCCGTCTACGATGGCGTGTTTACCTACCTAGCGCCCTTGGGAATATTTATTGCCTTGCTCGAAGTAGACCTGAAAAGTTTGAAAAAAGCGGGATTCCCTTTGCTGCTTTTGTTTTTGCTTGGATCGCTAGCTACTGTGGTTGGCGTACTCATAGCCTGGGTACTCGTGCAACCGGCAGACGCGATCGGTCCTTTGGCTCCAGCAGTGGCGGGTATGTATACGGGAACCTACATCGGGGGCGCAATCAATTTTAACGCAATTGCTTTGCACTACAAGGTCAATGAGGCAGGAACCTTATTTGCTGCAACTACCGTAGTGGACAATTTGGTGGGTACGCCCTGGATCATCGCTACCTTAATATTGCCCAAATACCTGCAAAAACTCTTTCCTCGGAAAAAATTAGCAACTGCTTTTACTCGAGAAAAAGTCCAATCTCAGGAGGCGATCTCTATTGGTTCCATTTCCTCTCTGCTCGCCTTGGCTTTGTTGGGGATGGCGGTAAGCAAGGCAGTGGTCACTTGGTATCCTCAGGTACCCGAAATATTGGTGCTTACCTCCTTAGCCTTGGTCCTTGCCCAATTTCCAGCGGTACAGCAACTACGGGGAAAGCATACCTTAGGCTACCTTTTAATCCTCCTATTTTTGGCTGTAATTGGCACCCTCTGTGATTTATCCGCCTTAGCAGAGGTGGGAGACCTGGCATTTACCCTCATTTTGTTTGTGACTGTAATGGTTTTGGTTCATGGGCTGGTAATCTTTGGCGTAGGAGCTCTTTTCAAAATGGACTGGGATATGATTGCAGTAGCTTCGCAAGCCAATATTGGAGGCAATACCACTGCCTTGGCAGCAGCAGAAAGTTTGGAGCGCCCTGATTTGTTGATTCCTGGAGTTTTGGTAGGAAGTTTGGGGAATGCCATTGGAACCTACATCGGATTTGCTGTTGCCAGCGGCTTGATTTAACTTAGGCGAACCCAAACGAATCACCCAACTTTAATTTTATGGAATCCAGTGTTTTAACAGAACTTTTCCTGCCTTTTTCGCTTGCAGTCATCATGTTTGGCATGGGACTGAGCTTGCGTATCGAAGACTTCAAGCGTATTTTGATCTATCCCAAAGCTGTGGGGATTGGACTACTCAATCAGTTGGTGCTGCTGCCTATTGTAGCCTTTGGGATAGCTAACTTGTTTGATCTCCCTGCTGAGCTTGCCGTAGGGTTGATGATTTTGGCAGTGTGCCCAGGGGGAGCCACTTCCAATTTGATCACGCACTTGGCTAAGGGAGATGCAGCACTTTCCATTACGCTCACTGCTTTTTCTTCTGTAATCACCGTGTTCACGATCCCATTCTTGGTCAATTACTCGATTGGGCATTTTATTCCCGGAGGTGAAGCAAGGCAGTTGGAAGTAGTAGGTACAGTCGTTTCCGTGCTCCTCATCACCATCATTCCAGTGGCGCTTGGGATGCTGGTTTTTGCCAAGGGCCCAAAGTTAGCAGCAAAATTGGACCTCCCTTTTAGGCGTATTTCCGCCATTTTCTTTGTGGTAATTGTACTTGCTGCAGTTCTGAAGGAAAAGGAAAACTTAGTTCGCTACTTTGTGGAGGCAGGTCCCGCAGCACTGGCCTTGAATGTGGCTACCTTGGCCTTGAGTTTTGGAATAGCCAAATTGGTCAAGCTCCCTTTTCGCCAGGGGCTAACCATCGCGATTGAGTCAGGGATCCAAAATGGAACCTTGGGCATTACCATAGCCGCTACGCTGCTGATGAATTCGGTGATGACCATTCCGTCTGCCATTTACAGTTTGATCATGTTTGGAACTGCCGCTCTGGTTATTTTCTTTGGCAACTATAAGGCATCCAAAAAGGAGGCTAAGGCGTAAGTGAAAATGGGGGAGTGCTGTAAACGTACTGGACTGATCGGGCTATTTCTACTACTCCCGCTTTACCTCTACTCACAGAGTTATTTCAATGAGCTGGGCAAGCGAATCACCTATGCCGACTACGAACAAAAGATACTTTCTGGACCGTATTTTGGTGTTCCAGGAGCAAAAGAAGGAGATAAAAAGTTGGTGCATCGGATGCCGGTAGGCCTGACTAATGCCAAGTTGTTTTATGAAAAATTAGGAATGCTGGCAGACTATCAGGCAGGCCGTCCCTTGGTGGTGATTTTTTATCCAGGCAAGGACGAGTGCAATTCCGCTGCTTCCACATCCGAACCAAAACTGCTCCGTTCCAACCACGAAGCGGTACTCAAGTATGCCCAGAAATTTGGGACTGCTACTCCGGTATACCTGTACCAACAACCGCACGGATTGGAGAAATATGCTGGGATTCAGACCTGGCTCCCAGATCCGGAAGGAGTCTTTGCCACCCATTTCTTTCAATTTCCCTATCCTTGTAAAAGTTTTGTAGTCATTAGTCCCAAGGGCAACTACCGGGCAATTTTGGGTGAGTTTCCCATTTCTCAAATTTCAGTAGCTCTCAAAAAACTTTAATCAAGCTGTGACTACACCTATCCCTGAGCTACGCAAAGCCAATCTTTCTGATTTACCCGAGTTGCTGGCCCTGGCGCGAACTTCCTTTCTTCAGGCATTTACTGCAGGAAACAAGCCTGAGAATGTGCAAGCCTATCTGGACGAAGCCTTTACGGAGACTCGGTTGACCCAAGAGTTGGAACACCCGGCTTCCACTTTTTTGGTGGCTAGCTTGGCGGGAAAGTTTGTGGGCTACACCAAACTCAACCTATCTGCTGCACAAACAGATGTGCAAGATCCAGATTCGGTGGAAGTGGCACGCTTGTATACCTTACAGGAAGTATGGGGTACAGGACTAGGTCAATTGCTCCTCGATGCTGCCATCGCTTTTGCGAAGCAGGAGGGAAAGACTTGGTTATGGCTGGGCGTCTGGGAGCACAATGTGCGTGCGATTCGTTTTTACGAGAAAAATGGACTTTGCATTTTCGGCAGTCATCCTTTTCCCTTTGGAGATGAAATCCAGAACGATTGGTTGATGCGGGTGGAGGTGTGATTTGGGGTGATTGAAAATCCCAATTTCTTGTCAAGAAAATAAGTATACAGTATTTTTAAAGAAAAAAAATGAAGCGCTCTTTTCTAGGTTTTGTTGTGCTGCTGTTCGTTTGGACCGCAACTTTTTCTCAAGAAAAAGAGCCTATTCTCATCTTGATTTCCCTAGACGGCTTTCGTCACGATTATGTGGAGCGCTTTCAGCCAGAGAATCTAAGTCGATTTATTGCTGAAGGAACAGCTGCAAAGGGACTAATCCCTTCCTTTCCCTCCAAAACCTTTCCGAACCACTACACCATCGCGACGGGGATGCTTCCCGAGCATCATGGCTTGGTGGACAATGCCTTCTACGAACCAGTAAAGGATCAGGTCTACACCATGGGTAACCGGGATATTGTGCAAGATGGCTATTGGTATGGAGGTACGCCAATTTGGGTGCATGCAGAGCAACAGGGGATCAAGGCAGCGAGCTACTTTTTTGTAGGCACGGAGGCACCGATTCAAGGGGTTCGACCGAGCTATTACTACGACTACGATGGGGGAGTGCCCAACCTCACACGAATTGCCAAGGTGTTTGACTGGCTCAGACTTCCTGAAGCGGATCGGCCGCGCTTGATAACGCTCTATTTTTCGGATATGGACGATACGGGGCATCGCTTTGGTCCCAACAATGACCTGGAGTTGAAAAAAACATTGAATCGGCTAGATCATGAACTCGGAGCCTTGTTTGAAGGGCTCGAAAGCTTCGACCTTCCCATCCATGTGGTGCTCGTGTCAGACCATGGCATGATGGAGGTAAAGCAGGACAACTTGATTCTACTGGAGGACTTGATGGAGGGAATTGAAGGACGCGTCGTCAACAATGGAGCTTTGGCGCACCTGCATTTGGTAAACCCACAGGAGAAGGAACAGGTGATTCAAATGCTGTTGGCTCGAAATCCAAACATCTCTATCGATGACCTCAGCACAACCGAAAACTACAGCGATTTGACTGCCTTTCCCCAGCGGAAAGGAGACCTCTTGATTCTACCTAATGAAGGGTATTATTTGACAGATGTAAAGGGAAAGGTCCGCTACCAAAACAATGCTGCTCGCTTTGACACGCAAGTATTTGGTGAGCATGGATTTACCCCTAGGTACAAGGACATGCAAGGGATTTTTTATGCCAAAGGACCTCAGATCAAGGTGGGAATGGAGATTGATCCTTTCCAAAACATCCACATCTATCCTTTGCTGTGTCGGATCTTAAATCTTCCGCTTCCTGCGAATCTAGATGGGAAGTCGGCTGTATTGGAACCTATCCTGAAGTAAACAGACTTTTCTTTTTTTAATCGGTAGCGCTTGATTTAAAGAGTAAGCCCCTTCCTTCAGATTGTAGTGCTCCGATTTATTTTTGCAGATTTTACTAAAAATCGTGTCTTGCCTTTCATTTTTTGCGGAAAATACTAATCCACCTCTTTCGCGGGCTAGAATTAGTAAATATTACTAAAATTAAATTTCCACTCATGCCTGTAATTTTCAAATTATCAGTCATTTACGGGTATATTTCCATTACTTACCAAGCAGGAGAGGGAGCGTCAAAAGGGTGATTTTTTAATCTACTTTTTCAGCTAGTTCTTAAGGGGAACGGGCAAGTCTTCTTAAGGGTGATTTTTTCAACTGATTTTTTTAATCTGCTCCTTCTTCTGGCTTGGTTGGTTTTTTATCGAGGTCTCAAAATAGCTTTTACCCAATCTTGGTAAACCGTGAGGGAAGAGATTTAATCTAGCTTGAGCAGGAGGTAGACCATGGGAAATACCCGCTTTACGGGTCCGCTTGGCCGGTCTCAAGGTTGCAATAGCGAATAGGTTGAAAGACTGAATTGGAGACTGAATTAAACCAAAAACAAACGTCATGAATAAGGAAACCATCAGTAAACTGAATAAATCATTTGAAGAATCCGTTCACGAACAAGACGGGGTCGAATTTTGGTTGGCAAGAGAACTCCAAGAACTTCTTGGCTACACAGATTGGTGAAATTTTGTAAATGCGGTAGACAAAGCCAAGGAAAGCTGTAAAAACACCCAGGAAACCATTTCAGATCATTTCGTTGACGTCAACAAAATGATAGAAGTAGGTAAAGGAGGTAAGCGTGCAGTGGATGATATCCTACTTACTCGCTATGCCTGCTACCTGATTGCTCAAAATGGTGACCCGAAAAAAGAAGAAATCGCATTTGCACAAAGCTACTTTGCAATTCAAACAAGGAAGCAAGAGTTACTCGAAGAACGGATTCGTCTGAATGAGCGCTTGCATGCTCGTGAAAAATTGGCGGCAACCGAATTAGAGCTTTCCAAAAACATCTACGAAAGAGGGGTAGACCATGCAGGTTTTGCAAACATTCGGAGCAAGGGGGATTGGGCATTATTTGGTGGGCTCACCACCAGTGCTATGAAAAAGAAGTTAGGAATTCCAGAAAATAGACCCTTGGCAGATTTCCTTCCTACAATTACGATTACTGCAAAACAATTAGCAACTGAAATTACCAATTTCAATGTACAGCAGTACGATCTGAATGGTGAATCAAGAATTACGGATGAGCATGTAAAAAACAATCAAGATGTTCGAGGGCTTCTTGCAAAAAGTGGAATAAAACCCGAACAACTGCCTGCTGAAGAAGATATCAAGAAACTTGAGCGCAACGTGAAATCTGTGGATAAAGGGCTTGAAAAGAAAAAACTTAAGGGAAAGGATTAGGAAATATGGTGTTTGAATCCAGCCCATCACACCTCACTTTTTAATAGATCCCTACCCCTCTGCATTCCAATAAGAATGCGCTTTAGCTTTTCTACTTCGGGCGATCAAATGGCAAATTAAAATAGAATAATCTTGTAAAATAAATTTTTAAAATAAATATTAATTTAAAAATGAAAAATAATATTAAAATAATATTATTTAAATTTGCTTTTGAAGCCCCGAGAGGGTTATATTGATTCCTCATTAGTTCAGGTGCCAGTATTTTGATTTTTAGAAGGGTACAGGATTTCCGCCCTGCGTATTGCAAAAGGGAGCAAACTTAATTTTTTAAAAATGAAAGCTTTAAAATTTAAAAAGGTGTTGCTTGTAGGGGTATTTGCAGGCTTGTTTTTCCTGCCGGTGACGGCAGATGCCAAAATGTTTGGTCAGGAATGTGAAACGGTAGTCACTGGGGGTGGGGAATCCTGTGTGGTCACTCAAACGATTTGCAAACAACGGGTTTTTTGGATCAATGTAGGATCAACGATTGAATCCATTGGTATTGACTGTTCTGGTCTAAGGTAATTTATCAATCAGGGAGAGGTAGCCCACCTCTCCCTTGTAATTTAATGAATTGATTATGAAAAAGATAGTAGTGTTCTGTGTTCTTTATTGGCTGACTTGGCATGCCTCCTTTGGTCAAGAGAGTATAATAATTGAATTGGATCCTGTGGAAATTATTCCTACAGATAAATTGTTGGTTTATTCCAATTTTTCTAAAAAGCATAAGGGGAATAATTCAAATGTACTTGGTCCTTCAGGAAATATAAAAATCGCTACCGTGTCGGGATTTAAAAATCCCGAAAAATCTACCATAGAATTGGAGGGGCTAGAATTCTTCTTCAATTACAACTGGAGTAAGGATTCTTCTGGCTTCTACGTACAACCTGTGGTGGTGGGAGAAGATGGATTACCCATAGGAGTTGGTGCAGATTTCCCAGAAAAATACTTGGTAACGAGTAAGCTTCGTAACCGACTTTTTATTGACTTGTCTTCCAAGGGCATCCGCTTGGCTCCCCAAGAACGGGTGCTGCTAGGCATTCGGTTTATAGAAAATGTCAATCCCGCAACGCCAAATATGTTCAACATTTCTGTTTTAAGCGGTAGAATGGATGATTTCACCTACCTCTTGTATTGGGACGATCGGGTACCGGAAAAAATATTCGATGCAGGTAAGAATTCTGCTGGGTTTAAATATTCTGTGGTGTACAAATTGAAGGAATGAAGTTAATTGGTGATGGGGTAGGATTTCTTGGTGTCTTCCTAGATTCGTGGCTAAAAACTCTAATCCCATCTCCCTACCCTTCCGCATTCCAATAAGCCATTCGCTCCATACGCTGCACCTCAAGGGAGTAAAAGCCAAACTCTTCCACCACCTTGCCTTCAAGGCAGTAGATCGCACGCCCCTTGAACGGATACTTTTTGACCGTAGGAGGGAAGTGAACCGTATCGATCCAGTGGCCCTCTTGATCGATCAAGGTGCCAAAGTTCATCACTTCCCCCTTGATTGTTCGGGTGTACTTGACGGTAACTAGGTAGCCAATCACCTGTACTATTTTTCCTAGCTGCTGTGGCAGCTCCCTCGCCTTCACTCCTTGGATGCTTTGATCTTGGAGCAAGTGGAAGGGGGATTCCAGTGGAAATTCCAAAATATCGATCTGATCCAAGATATCCTGCCGCACATCGAGTTCCTCCAATACCGGCACCTGAGGAGGCAAGCTTTCCCCCCAACTTCCTCCTCCCACCGCTGCAAACAACTCCTGCGTAGGTCGTGCTCCCACCTGCTTGTGATGAAGAAAGTGGGCCTCCCAGAGGAGCTGCTGCTTGGGTTTGCCTGTAAACCGAAAGGCATGGATGCGAATCAGAATGAGGAGCTGCTCCAATCCACAGGTGACCCGTCGTACAAAATCCTCCAGCCCCAGAAAAGGACCCTGCGCCTGCCGCTCCTGCAAGAGCCGCTCGATGGTTCTTTTTTCAAGGTGCTTCAGGTGGATCCAACCCAAGTACACAGTCGTTCCAGTGATTCGAGTCAGGTACTCACTCTCATTCAGATGGGGGGCTTCTATCCTTGCCCCCTGCATGCGCAACTCGTGTACGTAAAATTCGGTGGAGTAAAACCCTCCAAAATTATTGATCACTCCCACCATAAACTCCAAGGGGAAGTAGGCCTTCAAGTACAAACTCTGGTAACTCTCTACTGCAAAGGAAGCGGAATGCCCCTTGGCAAAGGAATAGCCTGCAAAACTCTCAATCTGCATCCATACCGCCGTAGCCTCAGCATCCTGCCTTCCCAGCCGCTTGCAGTTGTCAAAGTAGGCAGCCTTCACCCGCTCAAACTCGTCCTTGGATCTAGATTTGCCACTCATACCCCTGCGCAGCACATCGGCCTCGGCCAGGCTCAGTCCCGCAAAATGGTGTGCCACCTTGATCACATCCTCCTGGTACACCATGATCCCGTAGGTCTCGGGCATGATCTCCGCCAGCACGGGATGAGCCTGCTTCCTGCGCTCCGGGTCCCGATGCCGCAAGATGTATTCCCGCATCATGCCCGATCGAGCCACCCCAGGACGGATGATGGAACTTGCAGCTACGAGCTCCAGATAGGTGTCAGCCTGCAGTTTGGCCAGCAGCATGCGCATGGCGGGGGACTCTACGTAAAAGGCGCCGATGGTATGCCCACTGCGGAGAAGTTCCTTGATTTTGAGGTCTTGCTTAAACTGGGCTATTGCTCGGATATCCACTGCAATCCCCTGGTTGCGCTGGATCAACTCCAGGCTGGACTTGATGTGCCCTAGGCCCCGCTGGCTGAGGAGATCAAACTTGTGCAAGCCGATGTCTTCGGCCACGTGCATGTCAATATGCGCCACTGGGAAGCCCTTGGGGGGCAGGTTGGTGGCCGTGTAGTAATGCATCGACTTGTGCGACAGCAGTAGTCCACAGGCATGAATCGTTAGGTGAGAGGGCATGTCATGCAGTACTTGGGCATAGCGGAGGATTAGCTTACCCAAGCCATCGGGGCGATAGCCTTCCTTGTCAGCCTGCAGCAGCAGCGATTCGATCTCTGCCTTGGGTAGGCCGAAGACCTTGCCGAGCTCGCGGATTACGGAGTTGTATTGAAAGGTGCTGTAGGAGCCGAGCAGCGCCACATGGGCATCTTCCCCCTTGTTGTATTTGGTGAAAAGGTACTCAAACACCTCGTCTCTGTCGGTCCAGCTAAAGTCAATGTCAAAGTCAGGTGGATTTTCTCGGTAGAGGTTGATGAAGCGCTCAAAGTAGAGGTCCAACTCCATGGGATCTACATCGGTGATCCCCAAGCAATAGGCCACCACGGAGTTGGCCCCAGAGCCTCGGCCCACATGGTAGAAATTGCGGTGATGGGCAAACTGCACGATGTCGTAGTTGATCAGAAAATAAGACACAAAACTCTTTTGCTGGATCAGTTCCAGCTCCTTTTCAATGCGCTGTTGGACCGCTGCAGAGAGCTGGGGATAGCGCTGCTGGGCTCCTCGGAGGGTTTCCTGGCGGAGAAATTCAAAGTCCTCCCCTCCAGTACCAAGTAGGTCTCGCTTGTTTTTGATTGCCTGAAAATAGAAGGAAAACTGGCACTGCTCCAGCAGCTTCTGCGCATTGAGGAGCAGGTAGCTGTGGTCTTCGCAACGGGCAATGAGTTCCGCATAGCCGTAGAGCTGGTCTGTAGGATCTGCCTGCTCCTGCAAGGGCAGCTTGCTGAGTAGTGTATTCAGATCCATGCTTCGTAGGAGTCGGTGCGCGTTAAACTCCAATTTGGAGGAGAAGTTGACCGGCTGCAGGAGTACCAATTTTTCTTGTTTCCGGTACCAGGGAGAGGAATGCAGCTTGTTGAGTTGGCAGGGATGAATGCCGACATACTCATGCTCAGCCAAGGGGAAGTACTCCTTCGGAAAAGGATACACCACAAAGCTGTTTACAAAGGGAGGGGCCTTGGCTGCAAAAGGTCGCTGTTGGATCAGGTGCTCTGAGAGATGCTTGTTGAGTTCGTACATGCCCTCCTGATTGCGTGCGAGTCCGATGTACTGCTGCGTGATGCCGTTCCTGAAATCAATCCCAATTACCGGATGAATGCCCGCTTTCTGTGCCGCTCGGATAAAGGGAAATACTGCTGCACTACTGTTGATGTCTGTCAGGGCGAGCGCATCCAATTTTTTGCTTTTTGCTTCGGCAACGAGCTTGTCCACGGAAAGGGTCCCGTATTTGAAACTGAAGTGGGTATGGCAATTGAGAAACATGGAGGCGGTAAGATGCTTTCCCGAAGACTGTCCTCGGAATGAAGGGGATAAGTAAAATAGAATTCAAGGGGATTGCCCTTTCCCGAAGATCAGGTAGGGGTTAGTGAATTAAAATGTTAATATCATTAACATTTTAATGTGTATAATGTAGACAAAAAGAATAACAAAAAAAGGATGCTGCAAAAAAATGAAGAAGGTTGTCGCAAAAGTGGGGAATGTGCCTACATGGCTTCACAAACCTAGAAAAGGTTCCTTCCAGTGACAGGGTAGTGTGAGTGAATGGGAGAGAACTTAGGCCTTGGCCAGAAGGAGTTGAAACTCCAAGGCGCTGCAGGGCTTGAACTCATCGGCTTCGAGATCTTCAAAAATTTCTTCGTCAGCGGTAATGTCCGTTTTCTCAATGCGGCCATCGGGATGAACGATCAGTTCGACCCCAGAAAAATCCTGCGGATTGATCATCACCAATACTTGGTAGTCGTCAAAAATTCGTTTGAAGTACTGTGAAATTGCTTTAGCCACGGTGTCAAGGTTAGGATTGCTCAAAAATAAGTTAAAAAAAACGAAGGGACGCATTGCTTATTCCAAAGCCTTTCTAAATTTGTCCAACCTTATGAAAACAATCGCAAATAACTACTGGTGGTGGCATTCCAAAACTTTCCTCGGGAAAGCTCAGAAAGCCGTTGCCTAAACTTTGCGCAATACATACCTCAAAAGGCTTACTGGATTTCCCGGTAAGCCTTTTTTTGTGCCCTTTTCCGAACCAAAAATGTCCCAAACCTATTCCCTACATACGCAGTACCGAAAGCGATTGGCTGATACCATCACGCCAGTCAGCATCTACCTGCAAGTACGCGATCGCTTTACCAATCCCATTTTACTGGAGTCCTCGGATTACCGCGGACAGGACAACAGCTACTCCTACATCTGTTTCAATCCCCTTGCTTCATTTTCCTTCACAGCAGGTAAGGTCTTGGAAAAAATGCCCGATGGACAGGAAAATTCCTACGAGGTAAGTAAAGCCAATCCCTTGATGGATTGCTTGCGGCGCTTTGGAAATGCCTTTCAATCGAGCCCAGACTCCTTCAAATTCAGTACAAATGGTCTTTTTGGTTATACTCAATACGATACGGTAGGCTGGTTTGAGGACATCCAACTTCAAGGGGCTCCCTCTCAGGAGGTACCCATGATGCACTATGCGATGTACCAAAACATCATCGTCGTGGATCATTACAAAAACGAGTTGCACCTCTTCGAACACCTTCCAGAAGGGGCTGAGCGAGCCTCCTACTTGGATGAAATCGAGACCTTGCTGAACAACAAGAACATTCCCGCCTACTCCTTTAAAAAGGTAGGAGAGGAGTTTTCCAACTACAGCGATGCGGAGTTTTTGGGATTGCTATCCCAAGCCCAAAAGCATTGCCAGCGTGGGGATGTATTCCAATTGGTTCTCTCTCGGCGATATACCACTGCCTTCAAAGGGGACGAGTTTAATGTATACCGCGCCCTTCGCTCGGTCAATCCTTCGCCCTATCTGTTCTATTTTGATTACGGATCCTTCAAAGTGTTTGGCAGCTCTCCAGAAGCACAAATTGTCGTCAAAAACCGAAAAGCAACCCTCTATCCGATTGCAGGGACCTTTCGCCGTACGGGCAACGATGTGGAGGATGCTGCTCTTGCACGCAAGTTGGTGGACGATCCCAAGGAAAATGCAGAGCATGTGATGCTCGTGGACTTGGCACGAAATGACCTTTCTCGATCTTCCGATCAGGTAGAAGTGGAGGTCTTCAAAGAAGTACAATACTACTCCCATGTGATCCATTTGGTGTCCAAAGTAACCGGGCAGCTTCCGGAAGGAGCCAACCCCCTGCAATTGGTGGCCGATACCTTTCCAGCAGGGACACTTTCGGGTGCACCGAAGTACCGAGCGATGGAACTGATTGATGAATTGGAATCGGTTAGCCGTCAATTTTACGGCGGAGCCATCGGCTACCTGGGGTTCAACGGGGATTTCAACCATGCCATCGTCATTCGCTCCTTTGTGTCGGAAAACAACCAGCTCCGTTTTCAAGCCGGTGCTGGTGTAGTCGCCAAAAGTGACATCCAATCCGAATTGCAAGAAGTGGCCAATAAATTGGAAGCCTTGCGGGTGGCCTTGAAGACCGCCGAACAGATTTAAGCGATGCGTCCATGAAAATCTTAGTCCTAGATAATTACGATTCCTTCACCTACAACCTGGTGTACCTGATCCGTCAACTGGGGTATGGGCAGCAGTTGGACATTTGTCGAAACGATGCCTTTGACCTAGATGAGGTGGAACAATTTGAAAAAATCCTCCTTTCACCTGGCCCTGGAATTCCTTCCGAAGCGGGTTTGATGCCTGAAGTACTGCAGCGGTATGCAGCTACCAAATCCATCTTAGGAATTTGCTTGGGCCATCAGGCTATCGCAGAAGCTTTTGGAGGACAGCTACGCAACTTGACTGAGGTGCAGCATGGAGTTGCTTCCACGCTCACCGTAGTGCCTGATCAACTATTTGAAGGACTGCCCACCCAGTTTGCCGTAGGTCGTTACCATTCCTGGGTGGTGAATGAGGCGTATTTACCTACTGAATTGGAGGTGATCGGCCGTACCCCTGACCAACAGATTATGGCGATTCGCCACAAGCAATATGACCTGCGCGGACTGCAGTTTCACCCAGAAAGTATCCTTACCGAACACGGATCCCAGTTGATCCAAAATTGGCTCCAATCCTAAATGATCTCAATCCACCGATGAAAGACATATTAAATCACCTCATTGCACACAAAACCCTCTCGCAGCAGCAAGCGAAAGAGGTCTTGAAAAACTTGGCCAAAGGATCCTATCCGAGTAGTCAAGTGGCCGCATTTATGACCGTGTTTCTGATGCGCAGCATCACGGTGGAGGAACTCCGTGGTTTCCGGGAAGCCATGCTCGAACTCTGCGTACCGATCGACCTTTCGGACTACGATGCCATGGACCTTTGCGGTACGGGTGGAGATGGGAAAGACACATTCAACATTTCTACGCTTTCCTCCTTTATCGTAGCGGGTGCCGGTCAGCCGGTGGCGAAGCACGGCAATACGGGCGTATCCTCAATCTGTGGTTCGTCCAACTTACTGGCCCATTTTGGATACGAGTTTAGTTCAAATCCAGATCAGCTTCGGAGAAGTTTGGATCAAGTTGGGCTCTGCTTTTTGCATGCGCCACTATTTCACCCTGCTATGAAAAGTGTGGCTCCCATCCGAAAGGAACTTGGGGTGAAGACTTTTTTCAACATGCTTGGCCCCATGGTCAACCCAAGTTTTCCCAGAAAGCAACTGGTAGGGGTGTTTAGCTTGGAATTGGCGCGACTCTATGGCTACCTCTACCAGGAAACCGAGGGTCGATTTGCTATCTTGCATGCCCTAGATGGCTACGATGAGATATCGCTCACTGGCCCCTTCAAGATGATCACCAATTCCGGTGAAAAGCTCTACCACCCACAAAGCCTTGGACTAGATCAACTTTTGCCGGATAGCATTCTGGGTGGAACCACCATAGGCGAGTCTGCCAATATCTTTGAAGACGTGCTTCGAGGCAAGGGTACTGCTGCACAAAATCAGGTCGTGGTAGCGAATGCAGCTGCAGCCCTAGTGACCGCTCGTGAAGGCCTAGGTTTCGCAGAAGCGATCGACCTAGCCAAAGAAACACTCCTCAGTGGCAAAGCCCTCCGTGTCTTTACGGGATTGATTCAACCCCAAACCTTTGTTTCCCTCAATTAAGTTGATCCTGATGAATACCCTAGAAAAAATCATTGCCGATAAGTACCTGGAAGTGGAAGCTCGAAAGCAGCAACGACCTGTGGCTGTCTTGGAAAAAAGCAGCGCTTTTTCAAGAGCCACCCTATCCTTGAAGGCTTTTCTTTTAGATCCTACCAAGTCGGGGATCATTACCGAGTTTAAGCGAAAGTCTCCTTCCAAGGGACTGATCAACGGTACTTCCTCCGTGGAGGGGGTGTGCAAGGGATACGAGCAGGCCGGTGCTTCCGCGCTATCGGTGCTCACAGACCAAGACTACTTTGGAGGCTCCACGTCGGATCTTGAGTTGGCCAGAAAGCAGGTGACTATCCCGATCTTGAGAAAAGATTTTGTGGTGGATGAGTACCAGATCTTGGAAGCCAAAGCCATGGGTGCCGACTGTATTCTACTTATCGCTGCTGCTTTGTCCCCAGAAAAGGTTAAGTCTTTGGCCACCTTTGCTCAGAGTCTGGGACTTGAGGTGCTGCTAGAAGTACACAATCTGAAGGAGTTGGAACAGTCGTTTTGTGAGCCTTTGGATGTGGTTGGTGTAAACAACCGGAACCTAAAAACCTTTGAGGTCTCCTTGGACACTTCTCTGGAATTGGTGGATCGTATTCCCAACCAGGTAGTCAAAATTTCAGAAAGTGGAATTTCGGATCCAGCCACCTTGGTAGCCTTCCGAAAGGCAGGCTTCGATGGCTTCTTGATCGGGGAAAACTTTATGAAAACCTCCAGTCCTGAGCAGGCAGCAATGGACTTTATTCAAGAGTTTAGACGCTTGTTGGGGAGTCCAACCATTGGATAAGCAGCGTATGGAAATTAAAGTTTGTGGCATGAAGGAGCGGGTCAATTGTCAACAATTGGCTGCAACAGTAGTTCCAGATTGGATGGGATTGATTTTCTATCCCAAGTCGCCGCGTTATGTGCAGGAAGAAGAATCCGATTGGATCAGATCCCTACCCCTAAAGAAAGTGGGGGTAGTGGTGGGGGAGCAGCATCCCGTAATGCTACAAAAGATTTCCACCTTCGGTCTCTCTGCTTTGCAGTTGCATGGAGGAGAATCCATAGAACTGGTCCAGGAACTGAAAGCTGCCACTGAAGTGGAGATTTGGAAGGTCATTTCCGTAGGGGAGAGCATCGATTGGAAAGCCATGGAGGCCTTTGTTCCCCATGTGGACCGCTTCCTGTTTGATACCGCTTCGGCAAGTAAAGGGGGATCAGGAAAGCAATTCGATTGGGGACTATTGGAGGACTATCCCTTTGAAAAGGGATTTATGCTCAGTGGAGGCTTGACTGCTGCCCATGCTGCTGCCATCCGAGACTTGGCTGAGCATACCCCGCAGTTGCTGGGAGTGGATGTCAACTCGGGCTTTGAACTGGCTCCTGGGCTAAAAGAAATGGCTGCCTTGCAGGTATTTAAACACGAATTAACGAAGTAAATCAGTGAGAGACGATAACTAGCGAGAAGATGATACAAGTTGACGAAAAAGGCTTTTATGGAAAATTTGGGGGTGCGTACATCCCAGAGATGTTGTACCCCAATGTGGAGGAACTCCGAGAAAACTGGGAGGCTATTGTGGCCAGTACAAGTTACCAAGAGGAATTTCAACAACTCCTCAGGGACTTTGTAGGTCGCCCTACAGCGCTGTACTTTGCCGCTAGACTTTCCGAAACATTTGGTGCCAAGATTTACCTCAAGCGTGAAGACCTCTGCCATACGGGTGCCCACAAGGTCAACAATACGGTAGGGCAGATCATTTTGGCGAAGAAGTTGGGTAAAAAACGCATCATTGCTGAGACTGGAGCAGGGCAGCATGGAGTGGCCACGGCTACCGTCTGTGCGTTGATGGGCATGGATTGCACCATTTACATGGGCGAACTAGACATCAAGCGGCAGCGTCCCAATGTGGAGCGCATGCGAATTCTTGGAGCCAAGGTAGTTCCTGCTGTGTCGGGCTCAAAAACCCTAAAAGATGCCACCAACGAGGCCATGCGTGCTTGGATAGCAGATCCTGTGGGCACGCATTACATCATCGGTTCGGTGGTGGGACCACACCCATATCCAGAGATGGTGGCACGGTTTCAGTCCGTCATCTCTGAAGAGATCAGATGGCAATTGCTCGCCAAGGAAGGTAGAGAAAATCCGGATTTGGTGATTGCATGCGTAGGAGGAGGATCCAATGCCGCGGGAGCATTTTACCATTACTACAACGAGCCTTCCGTGAGACTAATCGCAGCAGAGGCGGCAGGCCTTGGAATTCATTCCGGAAAGTCTGCAGCGACCTCCGTATTGGGCACACCAGGAATTTTACATGGTTCCAAGACCTTGGTGATGCAAACTGAAGACGGACAGGTGATTGAGCCACATTCCATCTCTGCAGGTTTGGATTATCCAGGGATCGGACCAGTGCATGCACACCTGCATGCCGTAGGACGAGCGGAGTTTGTGGGTGTAGAAGATGAGGATGCGATGAAGGCAGGCATCCTGCTGAGCCGTACGGAGGGAATCATTCCCGCCATCGAAACAGCCCATGCTATCCATGCCTTGAATCAAATCACTTTCAATCCAAACGACCTCATCGTCATCAACCTTTCCGGAAGGGGAGATAAGGATTTGGAAACCTACATCCAATGGGGAAATTATTAACAGGTAGCGCTCGGAAGAATTGCTACCCATCCCTTTTCACAGAAGCATTGAACTTATGAATCGAATAGATTATTTATTTCAAACCAAAAAAGAGCGCGTGCTTTCCATCTACGTGACGGCAGGCTTCCCGAACTTGGAGGATACGCTACCCGTGATGGAAGCCATCCAATCGGCTGGTGCAGACATCATAGAACTCGGAATACCGTATTCTGATCCGATTGCAGATGGACCGACGATCCAAGAAAGCAATACCCGAGCCTTGGAAAATGGGATGAGTATCAAAACCCTTTTCAGCCAATTGGTAGGCTTCCGTGCCAAAATCCATCTTCCCGTGATCCTCATGGGTTACCTCAATCCAATCATCCAGTTTGGAGTGGAGGAATTTTGTAAAAAATGCAAGGAGGTAGGCATTGATGGACTGATTCTTCCAGACTTACCCATGAGTCAGTACTTGGAGGAATACAAGAGTCTTTTTGAGAAATATGGGCTCTTCATTAGTTTCTTGATCTCTCCTCAAACCTCCGAAAAGCGAATTCGAGAAGTGGATGAAAACTCAAACGGCTTCATATACATGGTGTCTTCCCATGCAATCACAGGTGCTAAAGCAGAGATTTCTAAGGAGCAGGAGGAGTATTTTGAGCGAGTGGCGAAGATGAATCTGAGCCATCCTCGGCTGATAGGATTCGGGATTTCGGATGCCGCTACCTTCCAACTCGCTTCGAGATACAGTCAAGGAGCGATTATTGGTTCAGCTTTTATCAAGCATATTTCCAATTCAAGCGCATTAGATCAGAACATCCAAAGCTTTATTCAGGGAGTCTTAGTACAGGAATAGGCAAGGGAAGGCGGCTTCCATATTAAAAACGGGAAGTTGCTGCTCCTAAATTTCGTGCGTAACTTGGATTCCGAGAATTGAACCTGCTCCTTATTTTTCCTGACTCTTTCCCTTTTCTAGGAAAAGAGTCAAGGGAAGTAGAAAAAATAAGTTTTGAATTGGTGCAACTGACCCGCGGTTTTTCAAGTTTAAACCTAGAGTCTGTAAAGCAACTTATCCATTTGCCAGCAGTTTTTGACTTAAGTTGAGTACACAGATTACCCAAAGAATTAAACCCAAAAAAAATGATTGAAAAACCCAAAGCATGGGTCTTTTCGGACCCGAGATTAAAAGACATGCGTCAGGACTATGCCGCTTACACGGAAGAGGATTTCCAGGTATGGAAAATTCTTTTTGAGCGTCAGGTGCCTAACCTCCCTAAAGCGGCTTCCAAGGCCTATTTGGAAGGAATGGAAACGGTAAAATTTACCTCAGACCGCATAGCAAATTTTGAGGAACTAAACGAGATCCTCCACCAGACCACTGGATGGCAAGTACAGGTGGTACCAGGATTGATTGACGACGACTTGTTTTTCGGTTTACTAAGCAACAAGCGTTTTCCATCGTCTACCTGGCTCCGAAAAATGGAACAATTGGACTATTTGGAGGAACCAGACATGTTTCACGATGCCTTTGCGCACCTTCCTCTCCTGGTCAATCAACCCTATGTTGATTTTCTAGAAAGACTCAGTGCGCTGGCTTTAAAACATATTCAGAACCCCTGGGCCATCCAATTGCTGAGCCGAATTTATTGGTTTACCATTGAATTTGGATTGATCCGTGAGAATGGCGAGCTCCGTGTATATGGAGCAGGAATTTTGAGTTCCGCTGGGGAAACTAGCTATTCACTTTCGGATAAGCCAAGTCATTTTCCGTACGATGTGCGTCAGATCATGATGACTTCCTATTGGAAAGACCGCTTTCAAGACAAGTACTGGGTGATTGATAGTTACGAGCAGCTGTTTGCCTCACTTCCAGAAATAGAAATCGTTCTGGAGGAACTGATGCAGATAGAAAATAAAAATTAAACGAGTAAAAAGGGGCCCATCTTGAAAGAGATGGGTTCTTCCTTGAAATAATCCATGAAAGTAGTTTTAATCAAGTACAATGCCGGTAATGTGCAATCCGTCCTTTATGCCTTAGAGCGTCTTGGGGTGGAGGCAGAGCTCACGGATAAGGTAGAAAAAATTCGTGCCGCTGATCGGGTAATTTTTCCCGGACAGGGAGAGGCGAGTTCTGCCATGGCCTACTTGAAAGAACGGAATTTGGATCAGGTGATTCGAGAAATCAAGCAACCTTTTTTGGGGGTCTGTTTGGGTTTGCAATTGCTCTGCAGCCACTCTGAGGAAAACGATACGGACTGCTTGGGAATTTTTCCTGTCAAGGTCAAACGTTTCATTCCAAGTGTCAGTGGACAGGAAAAGGTTCCGCATGTAGGTTGGAATTCGATCGAGAACTTGGTGGACAATCCCTTACTCAAGGATTTGCCAGACTCCAAGTACTTGTACTATGTGCATAGCTACTATGCCGAATTAGGAGCACATACCCTTGCGACCACTACCTACATTCATGACTTTACGGCCGTATTGCATCGGGACAATTACTGGGCTATTCAAGCCCATCCCGAAAAAAGCGGTAATCTGGGGGAAAAGTTGTTGAAAAATTTTCTAGCGCTACCTTCCACTTAAATCAAGTAATCCAAGGTGATTCATTTTTATGCCTCCTCAACCCATAAACCATGCATGTAATTCCAGCTATTGATTTGATTGGAGGAAAGTGCGTTCGCCTTAGCCAAGGGGACTACAGTCGTAAAACCGATTACCACGATGACCCACTGGAGATGGCCAAGCGCTTTGAAGGTGCAGGGCTGACCCGACTACATTTGGTAGATTTGGATGGGGCCAAAGCGAAGAAAATCGTGAATGGAGATGTGCTGCAGCGTATTTGTTCTGGAACACAGTTGGCAGTGGATTTTGGTGGAGGTATTCAATCCCAAGAAGAACTCGAAAAGGCCTTTGCTTTAGGCGCCCGCCAAGTGACAGGAGGAAGTATTGCGGTACGGAATCCCAGGTTGTTTGAGACTTGGCTTGAAGTCTTCGGTGCATATCGAATTATTCTTGGTGCCGATGCCAAAAATAAAAAAATTGCTGTTGGGGGTTGGGAAGAGACCACTGCACTGGAATTGATACCCTTTATTCAAGGATATTACCACAAGGGTATTCGTGAGGTGATCTGTACCGATGTAGCCAAGGATGGATTGCTCCAAGGCCCTTCTTTTGAGTTGTACCGGGAGATTCTTCAGGAACTGCCCGAGTTAAAACTCATCGCGAGCGGGGGAGTGTCTTGTGTGAAAGACCTGGAGGACTTGCAAAAAATAGGCGTCTACGGGATTATTGTAGGCAAAGCCTATTACGAGGGGAAGGTGAGTCTGGAAGACCTTGCCCGATTCCATGAAAATTAATAACCCTACTCCATCATTCCAATCTACAGTCGCTTAACTTACCTATTTCTAACGCACCCATGCTAACCAAACGAATTATCCCTTGCCTCGACATTAAGGATGGCCGCACGGTCAAAGGGGTGAATTTTGTGGAACTTCGAGATGCAGGCGATCCAGTAGCTTTGGCCAAACTCTATTCGGAGCAGGGTGCGGATGAATTGGTGTTTTTGGACATTACAGCTACCGTGGATAAGCGAAAAACGCTAGTGGATCTAGTGACTCAGGTAGCCAAGGAAGTTCGAATTCCCTTTACTGTAGGTGGAGGCATTGGATCGATAGAAGACGTGTATGCTTTGCTAGCTGCCGGTGCAGATAAGATTTCCATCAACTCTGCGGCAGTGGCGCGGCCGGAACTTGTGGATGCCTTGGCACGCGAGTTTGGTTCTCAGTGTGTGGTGGTAGCCATTGATTCTAGACAAAGGGATGGAGTAGATTGGGTACATACGCATGGGGGAAGGACAGCAACCACCTTGCAATCCAAGGCTTGGGCGAAAGAGCTGGCGGATCGAGGTGCAGGAGAGATTTTGCTGACCTCCATGGATCATGACGGGACCAAGTCGGGATTTGCGCTTGAATTAACTGCTGCGATTTCTGGAGACTTGCCTATCCCGGTAATCGCCTCTGGAGGTGCGGGCAACCTGCTGCATTTCAAAGAAGTGTTTACCAGTGGAAAAGCAGATGCAGCGCTGGCGGCAAGTATTTTCCACTTTAAGGAAATTGGAATTCCTGAATTAAAAATGTATTTGGAGGAGGAAGGGGTAATTGTAAGGAATTGAAATAGAAAAGGGAAATACGGTTGAAATAAAGTTGAAATAGACTCCGCTTCGCTCCGTGAAATAGGAAAGAGAAATACGGTGGAAATACGATAGAAATACCCGCCGCGGCGGGCAAGCTTTGTGAAATAGGATAGATCGACGTTTGGGATGATCTATTTCACCGAGCTTGCTCGGTCTACTTCTACCTTATTTCCATTGTATTTCTTTCATTCAGTTAACAAAATTTGAAAATGAATATTGATTTTAAAAAGATGGATGGCCTTATTCCGGCTGTAGTGCAGGATGCCTTTACCGGTAAGGTATTGATGTTGGGCTACATGAATGAAGCCGCTCTAGTAAAGACCCAAGAATCAGGAAGAGTTACCTTTTTCTCGCGAAGCAAAAATAGATTGTGGACCAAGGGAGAGACCTCAGGTAATTATTTGGAAGTCATCAGCCTCCAAGAGGATTGTGATGGAGATGCTATTCTGGTCAAAGCCAAGCCGCTAGGCCCCGTTTGCCATACAGGAGCGGACACCTGTTTTGAAGAATCCAATAGCTCTCAAACTGCATTTATTGACCAACTTCGGGTAATTATAAAAGATCGCAAGGATAATCCAAGTACAGCATCTTACACCTCCAGCCTCTTTGCAAAGGGAATCAATAAACTTGCGCAGAAAGTAGGGGAGGAAGCGGTGGAACTCGTGATTGAGGCAAAAGATGACCACAAAGAGTTGTTTCTAGGCGAAGCGGCAGACTTGCTATTTCACTACCTCGTACTACTTGAGGCAAAGGACTATTCCCTAGATGAGGTGGTAGCCGTACTCAAGCAACGGCATGCAAACTAATTCAGGAAGTAGTAGGCCTAAAAAAAGAGCTCGAGAATCCTAGAGCTCTTTTTTTAGGCCTGCATTTTCTGGTTTAGAAAACAGGGAATTCTTGTTGCAATCCCTTGAAGGCATCGATCATTTCCCATGTTGGCTTGTAGTAGGTGTCCATCATTCGGTTACCCACTGTTCCTGTACGGATGTACTGAATAGCAGCAGCCAAACGAAGGTCTTTTACATCCCCCCAAGCAAATTGAGGGCTATCGCCCACTTTAAAGTTGGCAGGGAATCCATCGAAATATTCAGCTTTTCCTGCTGCATTGGCAATCGCAAAAGTAATTGGTACCACTTCCACATTTTTGGTTTGAAGGATACGGTTGTAACTGGAAAGCGGGAATGAACCAACTGGCTTACCAAAGGTATTGTCTCCAATTAGTACTACCTGCATGTAAGGGTCCAGTGCATTAATGATCAATTCGGATGCTGAGGCTGAACTTCGTGAGGTCAAGAAGATGACACGAGTCAAGTTGATGGTACCAATTTTGCTAAAATTCCGAGAGGTATTTTGAGCAGTTTTCATGGCGTTCAACTTGTTGGTATACATCAACTTGGTGTTGTTTGTCGTCTGGATCAGGTAATTGCAAATTTGTTCAGCTACGGCCACGGATCCACCTCCATTGTAGCGAAGATCGATAATGAGTTCTTGTACCCCTTGATTTTGGAAAAACTCCATGCTGGTTTGTACTTCAGCACTTCGAGTTGGGCTCAATCCTGCGGTCGCTTTGAAGCTTTGGTAAGCCCAATACCCCACTTTTTTGTTATCCACCTGAATTACGCGTTGATCCAAAACGGAATTGGATTGGTATTCGGCTTTCACGTTGGTACGGGTAGTAGTGGAGCCGTCGGGTAGTTTGAAAGTAAACGAATTTGAAATCCCTGGGTCAGGTCCTCCTAGTTTGAAATCGTATCCGCCCGTACTTGTTTTGTAATCGGCAATTGGTTTGCCATTGATTTGGGTAATCTCCCATCCTCTTCTCCAGCCATCCTTTCCAGCAGGAGATTCGGCAAATACGAAAGAAACATAGAGTTTTTCATCCGCGGTAAATGCAAATCCAAAGCCATGTCCTGCGTTTCTGCCCACGAAGGAATTGTTGAAGGCTTCCTGTGTGGTCAAGTAAGAAAAGCGATCCAGGGGTTTGAAAATAATGCCATCAAGCAAGGCTTCATTGGAAGCAAATTTGGTTAAATCCACTGTGGTTGGGATTTGTCCATTCCAGAAATACCATTCACGCATGACGTCTACGATGGCTTTTTTCACCTCATCTACTACTGGTTTATCAGGAGTGGTTGGTGTAGGCTCTTCAGTGGGTGTGCAAGACCATAAGCCTATCCACAACCAAGCGCTTATCCAAATTAATTTTTTCATAGGAGTTGTAATTTTTATGCTAAACGAAAATTTGGGTTTCTTGTTTTACAACAAGATATCGTACACTTTCACTGTTTTCCAAAAAGAAGAATACTTGGCAATAAACTCCAAGTGTAAGGGATCCTTTTGGTAGGCTGCTTGCCCTTCCAAGGAATCGAAAAAGAGACTGCAGGATACGTGAAAACTGTGGTCTACTACTTCTCTTTTTTCAGTAGGTGCAGGCACTCCCTGGTAAAATTGAACTACATCTTTGCAGCGTCCCAGCATGGGAACCGCATCTCGAAGAAATTCGGCCACATCCGATTCTTTGTGCAGCCAGAAATAGACTTGGTGAATGATTTTTTGTGAAGGCATGGCTTTAGAATGACTAAAGTGAATAGGAACTAAGCTTGCAGCACCTGCTAACGTAAGTGTTTGAATGAATTTACGACGAGATTTCATGGTTTTTAACATCAACTACTCCCTGGAAATCCATTAGAACTTTGTTGAGGCGCACTAAATATAAAAATAAAAACTACTTCGTTGTACTGGATGCCTTCAGAAGCTTGTTGTTTAGTTAGCCCGAACATCCTAAGGCCAATGACAAATTAGAAGTCCATCCATATTTTCTCGGGGAATCTTGAAGAAGCAAGGTAAAATAGCCCTTGGAAAAGCGAACTGCTCGGTGTACACCAACAAAAAAAGCCCTTCTCTTTTGGGAGAAGGGCTTCACTAACTTTGCTAAAAGTAGAATTAATCTTCCTTCTTCGCCATTCGGGTACGTTCGTTTTCGTCCAAGTAGATTTTTCGCATACGGATGGACTTAGGTGTGATTTCTAAGTATTCATCTTTCTGGATGTATTCCATGGATTCTTCCAAAGAAAAACGCTTAGGTGGTGCGATTCGGACGTTGTCGTCGGAACCGGAAGCACGCATGTTGGTTAATTTCTTTCCTTTCTGCACGTTGACTACGATGTCGTTGTCTCGAGAGTGCTCTCCAATTACTTGACCGGTGTACAAATCGTCACCTGGCTCAATAAAGAACACTCCGCGATCCTGCAATTTGTCAATCGCATAGGCAGTACACTGACCTCCTTCCATAGAAATCAAAGATCCATTGATTCGACCAGGAATCGGTCCTTTGAAGGGTTCGTAGGCGGTAAATCGGTGATTCATGATCGCCTCACCCTGCGTAGCGGTAAGCACGTTGTTTCGAAGTCCGATTAGGCCTCTTGAAGGAATTTTAAATTCCAAGTGCTGAAGATCTCCCTTCGGCTCCATGATGAGCAATTCTCCTTTACGCTGGGTTGCCAATTCAATCACCTTACCAGCAGTTTCTTGAGGCACATCCACCACGAGGGTTTCGATCGGCTCACATTTGATCCCATCAATGTCCTTGAAGATTACCTGAGGCTGACCTACTTGTAGTTCATAACCTTCTCTACGCATGGTCTCGATCAATACGGACAAGTGAAGGATGCCTCGGCCGTACACCAAGAAACGATCTTCTGAATCGGTAGATTCTACACGAAGCGCCAAGTTTTTCTCAGTTTCTTTCATCAAACGGTCTCTCAAGTGGCGTGAGGTAACGAATTTACCTTCCTTACCAAAGAAGGGAGAGTTGTTGATCGTGAAGAGCATGTTCATCGTAGGCTCATCGATAGAGATACGCTTGAGCGGCTCTGGGTTGTCCACGTCCGCAATGGTATCCCCGATTTCGAAATCTTCGATACCTGTTACCGCGCAAATATCTCCTGCAGTTACGATTTGAACTTTATTCTTTCCAAGACCTTCGAAGGTATGTAGTTCCTTCACGCGCATCTTTTTGATCGAGCCATCTGCCTTGCAAAGTGCGATCTGCTGGTTTTCCGAAATGGTTCCACGTGCGATACGGCCAATGGCGATGCGGCCCACAAAGTTGGAGTAGTCCAAGGAAGTGATTTGCATTTGCAAGGTTCCTTCTTCAATTTTTGGAGCTGGGATGTGGTCGATGATCGCGTCTAATAATGGAAGGATGGAGTCGGTTGGGTTTTTCCAATCTGGACCCATCCAGTTTTGCTTAGCAGAACCGTAAAGGGTTTGAAATTCCAACTGCTCTTCGGTGGCGTCTAGGTTGAACATCAATTCAAAAACAGATTCATACACCTCGTCGGGTCTACAATTTTCTTTGTCTACCTTATTAACTACTACGATAGGAGTGAGGCCTAGAGCCAAGGCTTTGCCCAATACAAAGCGCGTTTGTGGCATTGGTCCTTCAAAGGCATCGACAAGGAGGATTACTCCGTCGGCCATTTTCAATACACGTTCCACTTCTCCACCAAAGTCGGCGTGACCTGGGGTATCAATGATGTTGATTTTATGATCTTTGTAACGAACGGATACGTTTTTAGATAGAATGGTGATCCCGCGCTCACGCTCCAGGTCATTGTTATCTAAGATGAGATCTTCAAACTGTTGGTTTTCTCTGAAGATTTTGGAAACGTGGATAATTTTATCCACAAGGGTTGTTTTACCGTGGTCAACGTGTGCGATGATCGCGATATTCCGAATTTGCTGCATGGTTTGCCTTATTGAAGCCGCAAAAGTACGAAGAAAATTTGGGACTAAGGTTATGGAATCGCTAAGTTTCTAGCCCATTCCCTAGGCCTCTCTTCTTCATGGACCTGATTTTGAAGCAATCCTTCGGGATTTACCGAATCATCGGTTTCGGCTACGGGGTCTTTTTCTTCTTGCCTTGACTTTAAATCTGACTTACTTAGTGAAAAAAGGTGCAAACAGCTGGTTCCAAACGAGATAGCCTTGTGCATTCAAGTGCAGTTGGTCCTGGAGATAGAGTTCGGGCCTTGGATTGCCTTGAGCGTCTGTCAATGCCTTCCAAGTATCGAGGAAACTCACCTGTTCTGCTTGGTCGCAATACACCTTGAGCAGTTGATTAAAGGCTAGGTAATTTTCTTTTTTCTCCCATCGAGAAGGACTGGGTTTGGCGCCAATGAGCACAATTTCGGTTCCAGGATCTACCAGATGGATTCGGGTGACGATCTGCTTGAGACTATTCAGGATCTCGGTTGTTGGAACCTCCGCCCATAGGTCATTGTCTCCTTCGTAAATAAAGACTCGTTTTGGGTCGTACTTCAGGACCAATGGAAAAAGATAACGTTCCAAATCTGCTGCCTTAGAGCCGCCAAAGCCTGTATTGAGGACTGCCTGTCCCGCACTGATCTCTGTAAGGCTTCGCCACATTCGGATGGTGGAACTCCCGGTGAATACCGTTGATCCAGGTTTCCATCCCATACTATCCAAACGTGTACTAAGGCTTCGCACTTCTCCCTCAAAAGGATGTTGCTGCGCAAAGCCTGTAGTGAACCCACCCAAGAAAATTAGAATAAGGAAAATCGATTTTTTCATTTCATTAAGATTAATGGGGCTGGAAAATTAAACCTACCCGTTTTTATGTTTCAATACAATTAATTGTCAATTACCTAAAAAATTGCTCCAATACATCTCCTACAAAGTAGGCGACCACAGCGGCCAAAAGACCCAAAAGAACAGTTTCTGAAATCCCCCGTACTGCAGACGTTTGGTTGACAGCACTTTTTAGCCAGCCTACTAGGAAGAAGGCTAGTCCGGTGAGTAAACTGGTCCAAAAAAACAGGTTGATCTCGGCAGGAAAGAAGAAATTCCAAAGGTAAACGGTGAGCGGAATTAGTCCAACGAGAATAAAGGAGGCAAAGGTGGCTGCCCCAATTTTAAATGGGCTTTTGGGGTCTCGAATCATGCCCAACTCGTCCTTCATCATCTCGTCTACCCAGAGTTTCTTGTCCGCGCAGATGTGATCCACTACCTGTTGCAACAGTTCTCCTTTAAATCCCTTGGCAGCATAGATCTCTTCGATCTCTGCTCGCTCGATCTCCGGTAGGTTTTCAATTTCCCAGTATTCAATTTTTTCGTGTTTGTCGTAGGTATCACGTTCACTTTTGGCAGCCAGGTAGGCCCCTACAGACATGGAAAACCCATCTGCAAGTAAGTTGGCAAAGCCAAGAATAAGGAGGATGCCTGTATCCAAATTGGCCCCAAATCCTCCAGCCACTACCGCAAAAGTGGTGACTGCCCCATCGATACCTCCGTACACAAATTCTTTGAGGTAATCCTGTAGTTTACCGAATCTAGAATTTTCGAGGTGGATTTCGGATTCCATGGAACAGTTTAGTTAAGGTTTTAAACTAAAAATAGAGATTAAATTCAATAGTTTAGGTATTCATGCATTTGCTGCGGCCCTCTGCTGTGTCACTTCCCTAGAGCTGAGGGTGGCCTGGTCTGCGTTTGCTTGGTGAACAATCGATTGAAATTTTATTTGCAAAATCTTTTCCGAAATTTTGATAAATACAATCGATTGCATAGGTTTAAGAAACTTTATCGCAAGGAATTAGTGCTCAACCCAGCATTTTGCAGAAGTTTATATGGTTTTAATCCATTAACAATAACCCCAAATCCGGAGTCGGTTTTCAAAAACTGGCTCCTTTTTTTATTAAAAAAGTCTTCATAAATCATAAAAACTATAAAATGTGGTTTAAAATCGATTTGGTTTTTTAGAAATTCCTGTAAAAAATCTCAAATGTGGTTTTTTGTAATTTTTAGTGGTTGATTTTAAAAGATTTGGATATAGTCCTAAGAAATGAAAAAACCTTCACGAATATTTCGTGAAGGCTTTCGAGTTAAATCAACCAGATAATCCAAATTAAGTTGTAGGGATGTCCTTTTTCGCTAGGTAAAAGTCCACCATTTCGTAATCGCTTGCTTCCCGTTCAATCATTTCGCTAACCGTTTTAGGGGGAGGAACGATTGCTTTCTCACCAGGAACCCAGTTGAGTGGAAGGGATACTTTGTATTTGTCTGCAGTTTGAAGTGCGATCAAAGCGCGCTTGATCTCTTCCATGTTGCGTCCCACATTGAGGGGATAGTACATGATCAACCTGATTTTCCCATTTGGATCAATAAAAAAGACGGCGCGTACCGCAGCAGTTTCGCTTTCTCCTGGTTGCAGCATGCCATAGCGCTTGGATACGCTCATGTCGATGTCAGCGATGATGGGGAATTCAAAAAGGACCCCTGTGTTTTTCTTGACGTTGTTGACCCAAGCGATATGGGAGTGGATGGAGTCTATGCTCAATCCTACCAAGAGGGTGCCCTTGGAATCAAAGAATCCTTGGTCTAGTGCAAACCCGGTCATTTCGGTAGTACAAACCGGTGTAAAATCTGCTGGATGGGAAAAGAGAATGGTCCATTTTCCTTTGATATGCTCCGAAAATTTCATTTTCCCTGTGGTAGTCATGGCCTCAAAGTCTGGGGCGAAGTCACCGATTCTTGGCATTGTTGGGGTGTTAGTTTCCATAGTGTATTGGTTTAGTAAATCAAATCTAGGGCTTGGCTATGTTCTAGTCTGTGCTAGTAGTCACAAGCGAAGGGCTTGACGTAAAAATGACCCGGAAAGGGAATACTTATCTATACGAAAAAGAAAGGGCTGAAGTTGAGCGAAGCAGTTGTTGAAAAAGAAATAAAAAGTCCATTTGTGCCATTTATTCCTTATTTCTATAATCACATTAGGTTATTGTATAGATAAAAAAAGACAACTATGAACCAATTGAATAAAAATAATTTTAAAAAATCCTTTTTAAATTAAATTAAATAAATTAAGTTTCTTATGTATTTACAATTACTCTAGGCAAATTTCAGAGGCTAGCCCCCTCCATTTATGACCATTTTTTAGTAATCCTTCACTTTTTAACTCAAAACACATGAAACGAAATCGATTACATTTTTCGAGAATCCTCTTGGCTGGCCCTTTACTTTTCAGTGCCTGCCTTCCTAAGGAGGAGTTGCAATTGACCCAGACCGATCCACTTTGGGCGCAAACGCTTCCGCTGGACGAATGGCAGCAGGTGGAAACAGCCAAAGAATTTTCGCAACTGCTCGGCGAGGTGATGCAAAGCAAAGAAGCGCGGGTCACACTCAGTGCGCACATTCAGCAGTACGATGACTTCGGGGATGCAGTATCCCTTTCGACCTTATTGGGGGATAAGCAAAATATGCCTCCTTCGGAGCTCGCGAGTTTGAATCGCTTGGGGAACACTTTTTCCTTGCGAACAGCAAGTAATCCCTTTCGGGAAGCCCTGCTTCAGCATTCCTTGGAGCGTTTTGAGGCGTATCCTTTTTTGGAGAGGGCTTTTGAGACCTTTCGAGCTCGACCCGAGCGTGCGCAGCAACGCGTATCCCTCCAAGAGGAGCTGATTGCGTTTTTTGCAAGCCAAGGCCTGGTGATTCACTTCCCTTATGAGGAACGGTTTGATTGGGATAACTACACTGGATCAATCACCACGACCTACGACCCGCTTATTCGGGAAGACTGGAACGAAGGGTTTTTGTTCTCGCTCACAGGCGGAGGTTCCCAAGGTAGTTTGGTTCCCTTTGTAGACGATACCTATTCACTTGACCATGCTACGCTGGTAGTGACCTATCTCGATGAGGATTTTTACGAGATGAATAATACACCTCCGGTTCCTGAATTGCCCAAACCCGCTGCCGATGCAGTGATTTTGGATTACAACGTCAACCATACTTCCATCTCCCAAGCGGATATTTTGTTTACCACGATTCCGGAAATGAGGCTTTCGAGTAGAAACTATGTTGGTTTATTTGGGAGAATTACTAAGGTTCGCCTATATAGAGGAACTGGTAATTTAAAAATCAATTTTGACGGATCGACTGGTTCAACCGCTGAAGGAAAAACGTATCAATACGATGAAATTAGGTTCTCAAAGGAAGATGTGACTTCCAAAAGGTGGAAAACTGTGAATATTCAATTTGACCCAGATTGGGACATGTCTGAAAATAGCCAGCAATTTTTCCTTTTTACTGCCCATAATCTATCATTTAAGGGAAAGGCAAGTGCTAATGCAAAAGTGGGCTACGATTTTGTGAAAAAAAAGCCAACTGCCGAGTTCACCACAACGGTTGATCTTGAAGTTGAATTGGGAAGTTCCATTTTTCGAACCAACTCCGAGTTATCTCGAAGATCGGTCCTGGCTCATGTGATTGGAGATAACGGCCTAGGAGTTCGAAACCGAAACGGAATCGATTTCAATGTAAAGGGGATAGGAAAAATTGAGTACTATTTCGAACACCACTTCACGGATATTCCCGACTAAGCCCCTTTAACTTTTTTTTTAAAACTTAATTTCTACTCCTATGAAAAATGCAACCTGGTTAGTTCTTATATTTTTCCTTTCCTTTCCACCTGCGATGGCTCAAAAGCTAGATTCCATTTTATCCAAATCAACCTTGAGTTTCAATTATGGGCTTTCCTATGATTATTTTGCTTGCTGTGCAGACAAAAAAAATAATCTTCCAATTACAAATTTGGACGATAGAAAAGACTGGGGAGAAACGTTTGGATTTGAATATACCTACCGGCCAGTGGGGAAAAATGAGTTTGGATTTGGGTTTTCCAAGCAGGTAAATTACAAAGATCTGACTGTATCAGTACAAACATCCTTGGCATTGATCAATTTCGAGGAATACCGAGTACGGGGGACCAAAAATTTCCATTACCTGCTGTACAAGCGACATTTTATCGAAGAAAAACTGATTGGTTCAGCAGGCATTTACAACCTGCGATTTAGGGATCCGCTTGTTGAAATTTGGGGCAATTCAGACCAAACGGAAGTCATGTTGGTTGATGATACTAGGATTATTGACTTTGGAGTTTTTGCAGGCCTCGAGTACTACCACTCCCTTAGGAAAAATTTTCAAGTGGGCTTGCGTACGCGTTTATTCTACACGCAGGGCTATGACGAGTCCTTTGAGAGTTTTGAGTTTACACCAGTGTTGCGGTTTACCTTGAAATAAGGATATTTTCTAAAGGCAGCGGAGAGGGAAGCTTCTCCGCTGTTACTAAAAAACAAACCTGTCTTCGAAAGGGGTTTGATTACCCTATCCAAAATGGGGACCCATTACACTTTTAAATTTTAATCCCTCTCCCTATGAAAAATGCAACCTGGTTAGTTCTCCTATTTTTCCTTTCCTTCCCGCCTGCAATGGCTCAAAAGCTAGATTCCATTCTATCTAAATCTAGCCTAAGCTTTAGTTATGGGCTATCTCATGATTTCTTTGCTTGCTGTGTGGATACAAACGGTAAGTTACCAATCGTCAGTTTTAACAATCGAAGCGAGGTGGGAGAGGCCTTTGGTTTTGAATATACGTATCGACCGGAGGGGAAAAATGAGTATGGATTTGGATTTTCCAAGGATGTCAATTACCGAGACTTTACGGTTGTTAAGCAAACTTCTTACACATTAGTCAATTTTGATGACTACCGAATACGAGGAACTAAAAATTTCCATTACCTACTGTACAAGCGGCATTTTATTGAAGAGAAGTTGATTGGTGCAGCTGGAATTTACAACCTACGGTACCGAGATCCTTATGTGGAAATTATAGGAAACTCAGACCAAACTGTAGTCACATTAAGCGATGAAGTTGTAGTAATTGATTTCGGTGTTTTTGCAGGTCTTGAGTACTACCACTCCCTTCGGAAAAATTTCCAAGTGGGTTTGCGTACGCGTTTATTCTACACGCAGGGCTACGACGAGTCCTTTGAGAGTTTTGAATTGACTCCAGTGTTGCGGTTTACCTGGAAATAAGGGAGATGTTCTGAACGCAGCGTAGAGGGAAGCTTCTCCGCTGTTTTTTCAAATGATTTCGTATCCGATTGTTTACCCAATCAAGATTTGGGTCCTATCCACTTTTAAAACTTAATCCTTATTTCTATGAAAAATGCAACCTGGTTAGTTCTTATATTCTTCCTTTCCTTTCCACCTGCGATGGCTCAAAAGCTAGATTCCATTCTATCTAAATCTAGCTTCAGTTTTAGTTATGGACTTTCGCATGATTTCCATTCGTACGATCCCATACCTAGCGGAACCTATATCGAGATGAAGGGTAGAGGGGAGGCATTTGGCTTCGAATACCTGTATAGACCTGCAGGAAAAAATGAGTTTGGGTTTGGGTTTTCGAAGCAAGTGAATTCAGAGGATTATTCTTTTGTCATTCAAACCCCAACTGCTGTAGTCTCATTTCAAGATTACCGAATTCGAAAGGTAAAAAACTTCCATTATTTGGTATTCAAAAGGCATTTTATAGAGGACAAGTTGATTGGTTCGGCAGGTCTGTTTAACCTACGATTTAGAGATCCTTATGTCTCAATCAATTGGGGCCTATCAGATAGATCTGAAATTCTACTTAGTGATCCTCCCATCAATTTCGACTTCGGCGCTTTTGTGGGACTAGAATACTACCATTCTCTTCGCGAAAATTTCCAAGTGGGACTGCGGACGCGCCTCTTTTACACAAGCGGGTATGCAGAGTCTTTAGAAAGTTTTGAATTGACTCCAGTGTTGCGGTTTACTTTTAAATAGGGGATGTTTTCTAATAGCAGCGGAGAGGGAAGCTTCTCCGCTGTTTTTTTTGGTTCCAATTCCAGGCTAATCCGCCAGCGATAGTGCTCGAAGGAGCAGCTGCCGGCGGTGAGCATAGCTGAAGTGCTGTTCAATACGCGCTCGAGGCGAGGTCAACTTGGTTTTTCCATCCAACCAATCCTGAATCAACTGTTGCAAAGCGCCCAGCGCCTTTCTTTTGAGCAGCAATCCGGTATCTCCAATAATCTCTGGAATGGCTCCGACGGCCGACCCAATGGGGACACAACCACAAGCCATGGCCTCGCCCAAGGCATTGGGGAAGCCCTCCGAACTGGAAAGCTGAAGGTAATATTCATGGGTATTGTAAAGCTGCACCAAGGATGCTGCTGTTTCTTTTCCCAGAACCTCAATATTGCTTGATTGGGGTTTGTAGTTTGAGTCTCCCACTAAGGTGAACTTCCACTCAGGATTACTTGCTGCCAATTGCGCGATCAAATCGTATCCCTTGACCCGTGCTCGAGCAAGGGTGGAGGTATGGGTGGCTACCGAAATAAAGGAATGCTTGACCCGCTCCATCTCCAAGTCCTTCCAAAAATCCGTATCAAATCCATTGGGGATCACCTGTATAGGCGTCTTCAGGCCTGGGATCAGTTGCAATAGGCCCTGCTTGGGACTGATTCTTGAGTCATAGCGATAGTCTTGCCTCACTAATGCCTCGGCAACAGGCAGGATCAAACTGCAATTTTCGAAGGAGAAGCGGGTAGCCCAAGCCAGGCTTTTCTTCCGAAAGTTGCCATAGCCTATTTCCGGCATGTTGATGCAGTCGGTGCCTCCCGCTTGGATGGTGCATTTTTTACCGAAAATGGTGCCAAATACCACCGGAAGGATACAATGGTATCCCCCAAAAAAGCAAAGGTACTGGCTCGTTCGAGGAAGGTACCAGAGCAATTGAAAAAACTGCCCTACCAGGTAAAAAGGTAGCATGACAGGGCTTTGGGTAAATTCCAAGTCTTTGATTGCCGCATGAGGACGGATCATTTCCAAATCTCGTTCAATAAAAGCAGTACGCACGGGAAAGCTGTAAACGATCATGACAGGAGCAAAGAAGAAGCTAATCTAGGAAATGAAAAAGGGGAAACAAAGTTTCCCCTTCCTTGAGTTGGTACGGGTTTAAACCACCAAATTGACAATCTTGCCTGGTACGATAATTACTTTTTTCGGAGCTTTTCCCTCCAGCCATTTTTGGACCTGCGCATCGGCAAGCGCTGCTTTTTCGATTTCGGGTACGGTCAATGCAAGCGAAAGGTCTAATTTGGCGCGCAACTTCCCATTGATCATCACGGGATATTCAAAATTGCTTTCCACCAGGTATTCCTCTCTAAATTCTGGAAATGTAGCCCGGGTGATGCATGTGGTATGACCCAAAAGCGCCCAGAGTTCCTCAGCAATGTGTGGTGCGTAAGGAGAAATCAAGATGGCCAAAGGCTCCAGTACTTCCCGCTTGTTGCATCCCAAGGCAGTCAGTTCATTCACACAGATCATGAAACTGGACACCGAGGTATTAAAGGAGAAGTTGGCCATGTCCTCTTCCAACTTTTTGATGGCCTTGTGGAGGGCCTTGAGTTCTTCTTTGCTTGCAGGAACATCTGAAACGGCAAATCCCCCGTTCTGTGGATGGTATAGGTTCCACACCTTCCGCAAGAATTTGTATACCCCATCAATGCCGTTGGTGTTCCAAGGCTTGAACTGCTCCAAAGGCCCCAAAAACATTTCGTACAAGCGGAGGGTATCTGCCCCATAGCGTTCGATAATGTCGTCCGGGTTGACCACGTTGTACTTGGACTTGGACATTTTTTCTACTTCTGCCCCACAATGGTACTTGCCATCTTCAAGGATAAATTCCGCGTTGGCTAGATCTGGTCTCCAGGTTTTGAATTTCTCCAAGTTCAACTGGTCGTTGTGAACGATGTTCACATCCACATGCATGGCGGAAGTGTCGTAGTTGTCCTTCAAGCCAAGAGACACGAAGGTATTGCTCCCCTTGATTCGGTACACAAAATTAGACCTACCCTGGATCATGCCTTGGTTGATCATTTTCTGGAAGGGCTCATCGATGCTCACTGCTCCGATATCATAGAGGAACTTGGTCCAGAATCGGGAATAGAGCAGGTGTCCTGTGGCATGTTCCGAACCTCCGATGTAGAGGTCTACAGCTCCCCAATAGGCTGTCTTTTCCTTTTCCGCGAAGGATTGCGTATTGCTTGGATCCATGTAGCGGAAAAAATACCAGCTTGATCCTGCCCAACCCGGCATGGTCGAGAGTTCCAAGGGATAGGTGCCCGATTCAGTGGTGTAAGTCCAATCCTTGGCTCGACCAAGCGGCGGCGCCCCATCTTCCGTAGGCAAGTACTTGTCTACCTCTGGAAGTACCAACGGCAGGTCTTTTTCTTCGATGAGGTAGGGAAGTCCGTCCTTGAAATAAACCGGTAGCGGCTCGCCCCAGTAGCGCTGTCTCGTGAAAATAGCGTCCCGCATGCGGTACTGTATTTTTCCACGACCAATCTTTCGTTCTTCCAAAAAGGCAATGCATTTGGCCATGGCCTCTTTCACAGAAAGTCCGCTAATCATGCCTGAGTTGATCACGGTGCCTGTTTTGCCAGGGAAAGAACCATTTTCCATGGATCCCTCAATTACTTGGCGGATTTCTAGTCCAAAGTGCTTTGCAAAATTGTAGTCTCGCTCGTCGTGAGCGGGTACTGCCATCACGGCACCCGTACCGTAGCCTGCCAATACATAATCGGCCACCCAAATGGGTATTTCTTCGCCGTTGAAAGGATTGATGGCGTAGGAACCCGTAAATGCACCGGAAATGGTCTTCACATCACTCATTCGCTCGCGTTCGGAACGATTTTTTGCTTGCTGAATGTAGGCTTCCACTGTTTGGCGCTGCTCATCTGTGATCAGTTCGGCAGCCAAGTCTGATTCTGGAGCCAAAGACAAAAAGGTCACGCCATAGATGGTGTCCACGCGCGTGGTAAATACCTGAATTTTTTGAGAAGATCCTTTGACATCAAATACCACCTCTGCGCCAATGGATTTTCCAATCCAGTTGCGCTGCATCTCTTTGATGGGTTCGGACCAGTCCAGTCCGTCCAATCCTTTGAGTAGGCGATCTGCATAGGCTGTGATACGCATGGACCATTGCATCATTTTTTTCCGTTCCACGGGGTGTCCCCCTCTTTCGGAAAACCCTTCCTTCACCTCGTCATTGGACAGTACCGTACCGAGGGCAGGACACCAGTTGACGGTGGTCTCTGCTAGGAAGGTCAAGCGGTAGTGCAGCAAGAGTCGCTGCTGTTGAGTTTCGGTATAGCTATTCCAATCTTCTGCCGAGAACAAAGGCGTACCCTCGTCAGAAACAGCTTTTACAGATGAATTTCCCTCTTTTTCAAATCGTGCCACCAAGCTAGCAATGGACAGTGCCTGGTCGGCCTCTTGGTCGTAGTAGCTATTGAAAAGCTGCATAAAAATCCACTGGGTCCACTTGTAGTAGGATGGATCGGAGGTACGTACTTCTCGGTCCCAGTCAAAAGCAAAGCCGATATTTTTTAATTGTTCGGTGTATCGTGCAATGTTTTGTTCGGTAGTGAGGGCAGGATGCTGCCCCGTTTGGATGGCATACTGCTCTGCAGGCAGGCCAAAGGAATCGTATCCCATGGGATGGAGCACATTGAAGCCCTTCAGCATTTTGAAGCGAGAGACAATGTCGGAAGCGATGTATCCCAATGGATGTCCCACGTGAAGGCCAGCACCAGAGGGATAGGGAAACATGTCCAAAGAATAAAATTTGGGACGCGTGGGGTCTACCGCTGCTTTAAAGGTTCCTTTATCCTTCCAAATCTGCTGCCATTTCTGCTCAATCTCCCGAAAGTTGTACTCCGCCATGATTAATTTTTTTAGCTCTTTTTTGTAATGCCTGCAAAAATAGAAAAATATAAGGGCTTTATGCATCCCATTCTGTTCCTTCTGGTCCATCGGATTACCATTGGTCATTTTTTTTGGAAAAAAGACTTCTTTTTTTGTAGGTTGAAGGTTCTAAAATCCTATTCCCAATGACAACAAAAATCTTTAGTACACTCGCACTCTTGCTTGGAGTTTCCTTGGTAGCTGTCGCTCAAAAGAAATACAGTCCCAAGCAAATCGAATCCCTCAAAACAGAGGTGGCCCAATTGGTTCAGGCGAACCACAAGCAAAGCCAGGTGATGGTGGATAAGATTTTTAGTTTTGCGGAACTGGGATTTCAAGAGGTAGAATCTTCCAAGTACTTGACTGGTATTTTGGAAAAGCAAGGCTTTACGATTGAGCGGGGGATTTCTGGTATTCCTACCGCCTGGTTTGCCACTTGGAGCAATGGTCCAGGTCCTGTCATCGCGCTGGGATCTGATGTAGACAACATTCCAAAAGCTTCTCAGTATCCAGGAGTAGCCTTTCATAAGCCCATGGTGGAAGGTGCCCCTGGCCACGGAGAAGGACACAATGCGGGCATTCCGCTCAACATTACTGCTGCACTTGCAGTAAAGCAATTGATGGAACGAGAGCAAATTGGAGGCACGCTGATCCTTTGGCCAGGCATTGCCGAAGAGTTGGTGGCGGCCAAAGCCTGGTTTGCTCGGGATGGTCGATTTGATGGGGTCGATCTCTGCATTTTTACCCACGTAGCCAACAACCTCGGCGTGAGTTGGGGACAGGCCACAGGCACAGGATTAATTTCAGTAGAATATACCTTTGCTGGGGATGCAGCGCATTCGGCAGGCGCCCCTTGGAGAGGTAAAAGTGCCGCCGATGCCACGGAACTGATGAACATCGGTTGGAATTACAAGCGGGAACACCTACATCCCTTAAAGCGATCGCATTCAGTGATTACCGATGGGGGAGATCAACCCAACGTGGTGCCTTCTCAGGCCTCCATTTGGTACTATTTCCGAGACGTCAACTACAGCGGCATTATGGATATGTATGCCCAGGCAAATGACATTGCAAAAGGGGCAGCTTTGATGACAGGGACCAAGATGACTTCTAAAGTAGTAGGTACCGCCTGGCCAAGGCACTTCAACAAGGTGATTGCGGAAAAGATGTACCAAAACATCCAGAAGGTAGGCCTTCCTGCCTGGGATGAGAACGATCTAACTTTGGCCAAGGCCGTACAGCGGGAGCTTGGCGTCAAGGAAGAGGGGCTAGCCACTACCTTGGACGAACTGGGTGTGCCGCTGAAGGAACCGGTATCTGGTGGATCTGACGACATCGGCGATGTGTCTTGGGTAGTCCCTACCGTGACCTTGCGTTTTCCTTCCAATATCCCTGGACTTCCAGGTCACCACTGGAGCAATGCGATTGCCATGGCCACACCAATTGCCCACAAAGGGGTGACTGCTGGAGCGAAGACAGAGGCGATGACCATTTTGGATTTTCTACTGCAGCCTGAATTGGTGACGCAAGCATGGGATTACTTCAAAAATGTGCAAACCAAGGAGGAGACGTACAAGCCCATGATCACCAAGGAGGATGCACCACCAATTTATTTGAACCGAGATATCATGAATCGTTTTCGTCCTGAATTGGAAAAGTTTTACTACGATGAAACCAAGTACGGAACCTATCTGGAGCAGTTGGGAGTGACTTACCCAACGATAAAAAAAGACTAATTCGGTATTCAACACCTTATTTTTAGAGCCATCATCATGGATACAAATTCCCCTCTTCAGCTCCGTGAGGCCAGCCTGGAGGAGCTGCTTTGGGTGCACGAACGCATTTTAGAATTTCCAGGAAAAGCAAGTCTTTCTTTTTACCAAGATCGCTTGCAGCACCGGCTATCTTTTGCTTTAGTCGCGATCTGGGAAGGGGAGTTGGCTGGATTCAAGGTAGGCTACCAAAGTGAGCTTCCTGAAACCTTTTATTCTTGGATGGGAGGGGTGAGAGCTGAGTTTAGGGGAAAAGGAATTGCAACAGCATTAGCAGAGGAGCAGGAGCGTTGGGCTAAAGCACAGGGATTTACCTCCATATTTTTCAAGACGCGCAACCGCTTTCCTGGGATGATTCAGTTTGGGGTCAAACGTGGATTTAAGATCGTGGATCTTCATCCCAAAGGAGGAGTGGAGGACTACCGAATCGTCATGCGCAAGGAATTGTAAGTGTCTCTTTTTGAAAAAAGAAGCTTGAGGGCCTTAAAAATGCCGTAAATCGTATTTCTAAAATCGTATTTCTACGGATTCTTCCGATTTTACCGCTTACCTTTGTACCCACTAGCGGTCGAATCACCCGCTTTACCAAAAATTCAGATGACCACACACGAACAAGTAGCCACTGGGCTACAGCTTCCACTCATGGAGGCATTTTACACCATTCAAGGAGAAGGACGACTTTCGGGCCATGCAGCCTATTTCATACGGCTAGGGGGCTGTGATGTAGGTTGTGTCTGGTGTGATGTGAAGGAAAGTTGGGAAGCCGGAAAGTGGCCGATCGTATCCATCGAAGAGCTAGTTGCAGGCGCGCTTTCTTATCCAGGAAGGTTGGTCGTAATCACTGGAGGAGAACCCTTGCTTTACAACTTGGATCCCTTAACCCAGTTGTTGAAATCCAAAGGCTTTGCTGTTCACCTGGAAACCTCCGGTGCACATCCCTTCTCTGGGGATTTTGATTGGGTTTGTTTTTCACCTAAGAAATTTAAAAAGCCAGATCCTTCCATTTATGCGGTAGCGGATGAACTCAAAGTGGTGGTGTATCACCCAAGTGATTTGGCTTTTGCCCAAGAGCATGCAGCACAAGTAGGTCCGCGATGCGAGCTTCGCCTTCAGCCCGAGTGGAGCAAGGCTTCAGAGCGCCTACCTGAATTAATTGACTTCATAAAAAACAATCCAAGCTGGAAAATTTCGTTACAAACACATAAATTTATGGATATTCCTTAAGGTCATGCCCAAATTTTTTACAGTCTTGTTTCTGACTCTATTGGCTTTTGTTGCCGAGGCACAGACTTATTCAGTGACGGATGGAAGGGCAATCAAATTTTTTGAAGAGGGGGAAAATTTACTTTTTCTGAAACGATATTCCGAGGCCTTACAAAAGTATCAAGCAGCTTGGGAGCGATCGGGATCTTTTTTTGAAGCCTATCAAAAGGGGACACAACTCCTCATTACGCAGGGAAAGTATTCCGAAGCGGAGGAACTTATTTTGAAAGGCAGAGTTGCAGTGCTGCCCACAAAAAATCAATATGAAGTCGATTTTGCTTGGCTGCTTACTAGCATTTATTTGAAGCAAGGAAAATTTGAAGAGGCTTCACAGGAGTTTCAAATTGTCGAAAAGGGGGCAAATGAAGGGTTTAAAAAAGGAAGTTATTTCCTAGAGATGAAGGAGCGCTTGGATTTTGTGCGAGAGCAAATCCCTCGAAAGATGCAAATTGAAAAGGAGATCTTACCTGCACCACTCAATGGTTTTGCTTTGCAATATTTCCCTGTCTTGACGGCAGATGGCAAACAGTTATTTTTCACCAGAAGAGGGGGAACTGCTGCATTCGATAAGGAGGATATCTACATCTCTCAGGCAGAATCTTCACAGATTTGGACTGCGCCTCAAAGTATTTCTGCTAAGATCAATTCTTCCTACAATGAGGGAACCTGCTCGGTGACTGCGGATGGTAATTTTTTGATATTTACCTCCTGCGATGCTCCAGATAGTCAAGGAAGCTGTGACTTGTATAGTGCAGAAAAAGTGGGAGGTGAGTGGCAAGCACCCAAGAATATGGGGGCCAAAATCAATTCTTCCTTCTGGGATTCCCAACCCTCGCTTTCGGCCGATGGAAGGCTCTTATTTTTCTCCTCAGATCGCAGGGGAGGCCTGGGGGGAAATGACATTTGGTATGCTTCCAGAAAAGCGGATGGAAGTTGGTCTGAAGCCAAAAACGTAGGATCACCCATCAATACTCAAAAGGATGAAATTTCCCCTTTTCTGTTCTTCAATAATGAAACGCTTTTTTTTGCCTCTGATGGGCATTTGGGCTTTGGAGGAATGGATATTTTTCTTTCGCGCGTGTCAGAGGGAATGTTTCGGAAACCGGAAAACTTGGGCTTACCGATCAATGATCACCTGGATCAGGTGGCCCTTTTCATTACCGCCCAAAAAGACTATGCGTACTACAGTGAGTTGAGTGCGTCGAGTAGCTCCAGTGATCGTGCGTTTTTATACCGGTTTAAGTTTCCTGAAAAGATTGAAATTGGGGAAAACCTGACGGTAACCGGCGGGAAAGTGATTCATGCCAAAACAGGAGAGCCCATATCAGCGAGGCTTTCCTTGGTATCTTTAGTCAATGACAGTACCCGCTACCAATTTCAATCCAATGGTCAAGATGGTTCCTTTTTAATGTTGTACCCGGAACAAGATGCTGCGGGACTCTACGTGGAAAAGCAAGGCTTTTTGCCCAAAATCTACAATGTAGATCGGGATGCGATCAAAAATGTAAAGGATCTGAAAGTAGAATTGGTGCCCATTGCCTCAGGGGAGGAATTTGTTTTTGAGAACGTTTTTTTCGATTTTGACAGTTACCAACTCAAGCAAGAATCTTTGAGTTCCCTTCGTCGACTCCATCGCTTCTTGCTAGGCAATCCCAAGGTTTCTATTCGCATTACAGGTCATACGGATAACCAAGGATCGGATGACTATAACCTTCGCTTGAGTTTGCAGCGTGCTCAAAGTGTACAGCGCTATTTGGAAGAAGAAGGAATCCTACCAAATCGAATTCAAGTCGCAGGAAGGGGCTTTCGGGAGCCAATGGTTCCCAATACGAGTTCCTCGAATCAAGCGCTGAACCGTCGGATTACGGTATCAATTCAGTAAATCGTGAATTAGTTACAAAAAGGATAAAATTTATAGAATCTCTTTATAAAATTGTTATATACAACTCTGTTATTTTTTAGTTTTTCAGCAAAAATGACGCATTTTTTTCCAGTTTAAATGATTTGAAGGTAGTTGAAGGATGGCTCAACTAAAAAATCAGTCGCTAAACCGGAATTGTAATTTTTTTATCCGCTCCACCTTTATTTTTTCCAAATTGTTAAAAAAAAATTCAAAAAATTAACTTTTGTTAACATTGAGTAAATCCAAATTATGAGGTGTTTGGGTTTACTGGTACGCTAATTACCATATTTTATTTGGAATTTGTGTGAATAACCAATTTCAAGTGTTGTGCAAGGATTAAACTTTTACTTCATTTTGGTGTCATGAATTTGAGTTATTCCGTTTTTCGGGATATTATTGAGTTTAAATAACTAAAAATTAACCAACATGAGGAAAATTTTACTTCTAGGACTCATGCTCTTTTTGGTAAATGCGATGGCATTTGCTCAAGGACGCGTGATCACCGGTACAGTAACATCTACAGAGGATGGATTGGGTGTGCCAGGTGCAACAGTTCTGGTGAAGGGAACGACCATTGGTACTGCCACAGACATTGATGGCAAGTATTCGATCAATGTTCCTGCCGGAAGCAATGTATTGGTCTTCACATTTGTGGGACTAACCGCTCAAGAGGTGAACATTGGAAACAGATCCACGATCAATGTGGCTTTGGAATCCGATATCACGGCTTTGAGTGAGGTGATTGTAACAGGATATGGCACGCAGCCTAAGCGAGAAGTAACCGGTGCGGTTTCTTCTGTTAAGGGTGATGCGATCTCCAACCTTCCCCTACAATCCTTTGACCGTGCGCTACAAGGACGTGCATCGGGTGTACAGGTTAGGTCTTCTAACGGTCTCCCAGGTGGTGCAGTTAACATCCGTATTCGTGGTGTAGGCTCTATCAACGCGGGTAACGAACCCCTATTCATTGTAGATGGGGTACAGTTGAACAACCAGTCCAACGCATCTTTTACCCAGTCTAACCCATTGGCCTTCTTGAACCCGAACGACATCGAGTCTATGGAAATCTTGAAAGATGCAGCATCTGCTGCGATCTACGGTTCCCAGGCTGCGAACGGGGTAGTAATCATCACTACTAAAAAAGGTAAGCAAGGAAAAGCGAAGTTTGAATTCAACGCCTTCTCTGGAGAAACTCAGCCTTTGAAGTATCTGGATGTCCTTACTGGCCCTGAGTGGTATGGAATGAGAAGAGATGCTCATATTAACTCTGGTAGTGCGAGCCCTGAGGCAGATGCTTTGAATGCCATGGGAAGACGTCCAGCCAACTGGGCAACGCTTACTAGACCAGCATTGGATGCAATTGGATTGGCTCTGCCAACCTACGACTGGCAGCGTGAAGTTTTTGGCAGAGGTAGACTTCAAAACTATGAAATGTCTGTTTCTGGTGGAGATGACAAGACTACCTTCTTCCTTTCTGGATCCTACAATTACCAACAAGCCTCTGTAAGGCCTATTGACTTCGAAAGAGGTACGGTTAGAATTGCCTTGACGCACCAAGCTACCAAGCGTTTGAGCATCGAGACCAACATGAACTTGTCTACTTTCCAGCAAAACGTGCCATTTCAAGTAGAAGGTTCTGGATTAGGTAATCCAGCGTTCTCGGCTTCTGCAGTATTGCCACACAATGCCATCTACAACGAGGACGGTACCTACAACACGGCAATTGCTGGTGTTTTGGGTCAAAATGTGGTCTTGGTAAATGATTACAACTCTGGTATTCAGCGTACCAACACTGCAGTGGGTAACTTGATTACCAATTACAAAATCGCCAAGAACCTATCCTTCCGTTCCTTATTTGGTTTGGATTACCGTCTACTTCAGGGTGACAACTACCGTGATCCACGTACTCCAGATGGAGCAGGTGTAGTAGGTAGAAGTTCCGTACAGTCTGACTGGAGAACACGTTTCATTACGACTCAAACTTTGAACTGGAACAAGTCTTTCAACGGTGTACACAACGTGTCTGCCCTTGCAGGTGTGGAATACCTATCTGAAACAAGAGAAGGCATCTCTGCAGCAGGTATTGGCTTCCCAACCTTCCAGTTTAGAACCATACAGTCTGCTGCCACGCCTGAATCCGCATCTGGTTTTTGGACGGGTTACAGAAGAGCTTCTGTGTTTGCATCAGCTAACTACGATTACAAGAAAAAATACTTGTTGACAGTAACCGCGCGTTACGATGGTTCTTCTCGATTTGGTGCCAACAACCAATATGGTTTGTTCCCATCCGTTCGTTTCGGATGGAGCATGGTTGAGGAAGAATTTTTGAAAAATTCCAGCACCATTTCTGAAATGAAGTTCAGAGCTTCTTATGGTTTGACCGGTAACGACCAAATCGGAAACTTTGACGCTAGAGGCCTATATGGTGGTGGCGGCAACTACTCCGGTAGTGCAGGTATCGTTCCTTCCTCCTTGGCTAACCTTGGTCTAGGCTGGGAGACCAACAACACCTTGAACCTAGGTATTGACTATGGTTTCTTCGAAAATAGAATCACGGGTTCAATCGATGCTTTTGATAGAAGAACGAAGGACTTGCTTTTGAGCCAGCCTATTCTTTGGATCAACGGTTTTGGCGGTATTTCCAACAACGTGGGTGAACTACAAAACAGAGGTCTTGAATTTGAATTGTCTACGGTGAATATTGATAAGGGCGGTTTCCGTTGGAATTCCAGCTTCAACATCACGAAGATTGACAACCAAATTGTAAGCTTGTACAGCGGACTCCAGTTCCTACCAGCCAACCCAGGTATTGCAGTAGGCCAGCCCGTAGGTAGATCAGGTGAAGGTGCTGTTTTCTCAGCTACATACGCAGGGGTTAACCCAGCTACTGGTCGCCCAATGTGGTACGACATCAACGGTAACATTACCTACCTACCGCTTGCAGCAGATAGACGATACCAAGGATCAAGTTTAGGTACTGCTTTTGGTGGTTTGAACAACACCTTTACCTACAAAGGATTTGAGTTTACCACCTTCTTTACCTACGAATACGGAGGTGTTGGTGGTGACGGTCAATATGGCTTCTTGAGAGAGAGTGGTACTCGTTTGGCATTGAACACACTGCAATCAGTTGTGGATAGATCCTGGAAGACTCCAGGCCAAATCACGGATATCCCAAGAAACGTAATCACTAACGGTGGTAACGAAACTAGAGGTGCAGGTAGAAACTCAGGTACCGCGTCTTTATTGAAGTACGACTTTATCCGTTTATCTCAGCTGACCATTGCTTACAGCTTCCAGCCAAGCTTAGTAAACAGAATCGGCCTATCCCGCGCACGCATTTACATGCAGGGATTGAACTTGTGGACTTACACAGATTATCCTGGCTATGACCCAGAATTTACTGGAGCAGGTACAGGTCAGGTTCCTTTGACCAAGAATTATACGCTTGGTGTACAAATCGGATTCTAATCACCAAAAGGAAAAAAAACTATGAAATTAATCAATAAAGCGCTCTTATCTCTCGCACTTACAGGTTCCTTACTGGTAAGTTCTTGCGATAGCTTGCTTCAGGTAGATCCAAGACAATCCATCGATGCCAATGGTGCCTTGAACACCCCTGATGCAATGAATGCAGCCCTCAACTCGGTTTACGCCAAGTTAAGATCTGCTAGAATTTACGGTCGTGACCTATTGGCAGTATCTGATGCCTTGGCCGATGTAGGGCAAACTACCTCTAACTCAGGTCGTTTGATTGGAGAAAATAACAACCAACCAGGTTCTCACTTTGGTACTTGGCAAACCGCCTACTTTGCAATCAACGAAGCCAACCTTATCTTGGATGGCCTTGACAATGTGGAAGGTGCCTCTGCTGCCCAGCTTGCCCGTTGGGAAGGTGAAGCCAAATTCTTAAGAGGTTTGTACTACTTTGATTTGATAAAGGTGTATTCCTATATGCCAACGGCTATATTCGAGCCAGGTGTCATCGGTCAAGGAGGTATTCCGGTAGTAACAGAAGGGGTGATTACCTCAGGTGTTGCGTTGAGCCGCCAAACTCCAAGATCAACAATTAATGAGGTATATGCTCAAATTTACAAGGATTTGGAAGATGCCAAAAGATTGTTGGGAACGGGTGCTGGTAGAGGTGTACAATACGGATCTGGCCCTGCTGCATCTGCCTTGCTATCTCGAGTAGCCTTGTATAGAGGCGATTGGGCTAAAGTAGTGGCTGAATCTACTGCTGCCTTGTCAAGCAGTGTCGGTACAGTTCTCTCAGGAGCTGCTTACGTGAACGGCTGGAGAGCTCCAGTAAACCCAGAGTCTATGTTTGAGGTACGTTTTGCCTTGGCAGAAGAGTCCATTGGGGTAAATGAGTCCCTACAGTCTACCTACACTGCATTGCTTAACTTGACCAACAAAAATGCTCAGGGGGGATGGGGTGATTTTATCCCGAATGCTACTGTTCGTGGATTCTTTGGACTAACTCAATTGCAGATTGGTACTCCAGCTACAGATAACAACAACTGGGATGTGACGCGCAATGCAGACGTGAGAGCACAATTGTTTACTACCGGTAATACCGTACGTGGTGCTGGTCGTCAAATTGAAAACACGAAGTTTATGTCTAAGTCTGGTTTCGCCTATGCGGACAACGTGCCTGTGATTCGTAAGTCAGAGATGCACTTGAACCGTGCAGAAGCAAACTACCAGTTGAACAATCAATCTGCAGCATTGACTGAGTTGAATGCCTTTAAGGCATTGAGAGGCTTGCCTGCAGTGAACTTATCTGGTAATGCGCTATTGGAAGAAATTCTTTTGGAGAGATTCAAAGAGTTTGTTGGTGAAGGTCACCGTTTCTTTGACTTGAAGCGCTATGGAAGAGGAATTGTGAAAACAACTCCTGCGGTAAACCTAGCCTTTGATGACTTCAGAATTTTGCCTCCAATTCCTCAGCGTGAGGTGGATGGTAATCCTAATATTAAACAAAACAGAGGCTACTAAAATCAGAAACTATGAAAAAGTTATTTTCGCTATTCACGCTGGCCTTAGTTCTTGTATTCTCTTCTTGCATTGAGCAAAATTACCCTGTTTGGGAAGACCATGTAGTTGAGTTTCAGGACGCTGTCGACCGTGCACCCCTTTCAGGTCAGGTCTATCCTAGAATTACAGTAGCCAACACGGTTGGTACCGTAAATCTTCGTGTCAACCTTGTTGGTGCGCACAGACCTTCTGACGAGATCATTACCTACTCGGTAGTGGCTGATGGTACTACTGCTGTGGCAGGAAGGGACTATGTAGCTCCTGGTACCTTGACTATCCCTGCAGGATCCAGCTTTGGAACCTTGACGGTGAACGTGGTCAACACAGGAAGAATTGGTGGATCTGTGGACTTGTTACTTCAATTAGTAGGTAACGATGAGATAGGCAATAGCGCCAACTACAACAAAGTACAGATCAGAATTACTAGATAATTTGCTTATAGCAGTTAGTAGTATTGTTCAATTAAAAAGGCCGGATTTATCCGGCCTTTTTTTTATCTTTCCTCATGAAAAAAATTCTTGCACTTTCCCTATTTCTCGGGGTTTTGCTCCCGATGAGTTCCTTTGCACAAATGGCCTTACTTCGTGACAATGGAACAGGCATGCCAATTACAGCCAACCCGTACCTGGGTGTCAAAGGATCTGCTTATTTCGATGAGTTCAACAAAGGTATCATTTACCTGGCTACTGGGCAAAAAGTAGAAGGCTTGCCTATTGCTTTGAACGCCTACGGCAATACCTTGGAGTACAAATTGGAAGGAAAGCTTTTTGCCTATACCCCTGACAAAGTGACTGGCTTTTCCTATGCTCCAGAAGCGGGTGGTGGAGAATTCACCAGTGCATATGTGGTGCCCACACTAAAAGCGAGGCGATTTTTAAAAATCCTAGAAAAGGGAACTTATACGCTACTCTACCATGGGTACAAGACCATGACGGATGATCCTTCTGCCACCTATGGTGCTCAAGCGGCAAAGGTGTTTCAAGATCAGGAGGAGTTTTTTGTGGTCGTGAATGAAAAAGTGATGTTGCTGAAAAATAAAGAAAAGGATCTCCAGCAAATCTTTGGTACAGAGCTAGTCAAGGCTACGACATTCATCAAATCGGAACGAATCGATTTCAAAAAATCAGAGGACCTTAAGACCTTGATCCGACACATGAATCAAAACTAACTCGTTCAACAGATCATCGAAAGTCTTCCAAGTTTATTGGGAGACTTTTTTTGTGGCTAGGGCTGAATGCTTTAATTGCATCCCTTGAGAATAAGGTTTGAAGTTCAATTAGGTGAGCTGTTGACCGTTGACTGTGGTCTGGTTGACGATTTGATTATCTGTAATGGATAAAGGCAGATTGAGCCGCTAGTTTGATTGCGGATAATCACCTATTTTTTTTACTTTTGTGCCTTAGTCCACTCATGACATGATTTACGTTTCGCGAAAGGAACATTTTAATGCTGCGCATAAGCTTTGGAATCCCAACTGGTCCGATGCCAAGAATTTCGAGGTGTTTGGTCCTTGCGCAAATGTCAATTGGCATGGGCATAATTTCGAATTGATTGTGACCGTAAAGGGCGATCCTGATCCAGAAACTGGCTTTGTGGTGGATTTAAAAGAACTCTCAGAGTTGACAAAACGCTTGGTAATCGATCGGGTGGATCATAAAAACTTGAACATGGATGTTGACTTTATGGTTGGCAAAATGGCAAGTTGTGAGGTTTTGGTTATGGAATTCTGGAAAATCTTAGCACCAGCTGTAAAAGAAATTACGCCAAAAGGTGCCTTGTATAAGTTAACCCTCTACGAAACCCCGCGGAATTTTGTAGAATACTTGGGTGAGTAAGGGGATAATCCTAGTAAGTTTTTGGGAAGTAGGCCGAATCGCCTACTTTTATTTTTTGGTAAAGTGCAACACGCAGTGAAAAAGATCTACATCATTTCTGGAGAACGCTCAGGCGACATGCATGCGGGCAATTTGGTGCTTGCGATGAAAGGGCACGATTCCAAACTCCAATTTCGAGGAATGGGTGGGAATTATTCCAAAGATGCAGGTGTCCACTTGGCTCTCGATTATGCTTCTGTGTCTGTGATGGGGTTTTTAGAAGTGGTTTTTGGGTTCCGAAAGGTGCTTAAAGCCTTGGCCTTGGTCAAAAAAGACTTGATTGCCTTTCGGCCTGATGCCTTGATTTTAGTCGACTTTGGAGGCTTCAACATGAAGATTGCAGCATTCGCCAAGGAACATGGAATTCCAGTGCATTATTACATTCCTCCAAAAGTTTGGGCTTGGAATCAAAAAAGGGCAATTAGACTTAAAGCAATTACGGATCAGGTATATTCTATTTTGCCCTTTGAGCCTGCCTTCTTTGCCAAGTTTGGGTTGCAGGCGCATTATGTAGGCAACCCCTTGTTGGATGAAATTAAAAAATTTATCCCTCATGATTTTTTCTACCAAAAAAACGAGCTCTCCTACCAGCCTATAGTAGCCTTGCTTCCGGGCAGTAGAGTCCAAGAAGTCAGGGCCATGTTGGCAAAAATGATTGCACTAATGGAGAGTTTTCCTCAGGTGCAATTTGTGGTAGCGGGAGTAGATAGCTTGCCTGCATCCACCTATGAATTGGCTCTCAAGCAAGGAATCAAAGTGATTTACAACCAAACTTACGATTTGTTATCTCATGCTACGGCGGCGGTGGTCACCTCAGGAACTGCCACTTTGGAAACGGCCCTATTTAATGTTCCTCAACTGGTGGTATACCGGACTTCCTGGTTGTCCTATCAGATTGGGAAGCGTTTGATTCGTGTGCCTTATATTTCGCTGCCCAACTTGATTGCAGACAAATTGGTGGTTCGAGAGTTGATTCAAGATGAATTTTCGCTTGAGAAGCTTCGCCAAGAGTTGCATCTGTTGGTTTCAGATGCAACCTATCGGAAGGAAATGCAAGCCGGATATGCCTTGATTGGGGAACGAGTTGGGAAGCAGCAAGCCTCAAATCAAGTAGCTACCTTAATTCTAGAATCCCTAGGGTAAAAAATAAACCCCGATATTTTCGGGGTTTAAAATTAGGCAACTTGCAGTTGCTTGAATTTAGAAGTATCAAACTTGGATCGTGCATAGTCCTCATCAATATGCAAGGCTTTGATGCTTTGATCTGAGGGGATTTCATACATCGCATCGGTGACGATAGCCTCACAGATAGAACGTAGTCCACGAGCCCCTAAATTGTATTCTACCGCTTTGTCTACGATAAAATCTAGCGCTCCCTCGTCAAAGGTCAGTGTTACGCCTTCCATGGCCATTAGTTTGGCATATTGCTTGACCAATGCATTTTTAGGTTCCGTTAGGATTCGTTTCAAAGTGGACCTATGAAGTGGATCCAAGTGAGTCAATACCGGAAGCCTTCCAATCAATTCAGGAATTAAGCCAAAGGCCTTGAGGTCTTGGGCAGTCACGTATTGTAGGAGATTGTCTCGGTCAGCCGCCAAACTTGCAGTAGAAGAGTTGAACCCCATGGGCTGGGTGTGAAGACGCTTCCCGATGTGTCTGGCGATCCCGTCGAAGGCACCCCCACAAATGAAGAGGATGTTTTCGGTGTTCACAGCAATCATCTTTTGATCTGGGTGCTTTCGTCCACCTTGAGGTGGAACATTGACTACAGTACCCTCCAATAACTTAAGCAAGGCTTGCTGGACACCTTCGCCACTCACATCGCGGGTGATGGAAGGGTTATCGGATTTACGGGCAATTTTGTCGACCTCGTCGATGTATACAATTCCTCGCTCGGCTTCTTCCACCTTATAATCCGCAGCCTGGAGGAGTCGAGTCAAAATACTTTCCACATCCTCACCGACATAGCCCGCTTCAGTCAAGACCGTGGCGTCAGCGATGCAAAAGGGGACTTCCAATATTTTTGCCAGGGTTTTTGCGAGGTAGGTTTTCCCTGTACCCGTATCGCCTACCAAAATGATATTGGATTTTTCAATCGTTACCTCATCCGCTTCTTGCTTTTGCTGCAAGCGTTTGTAGTGGTTGTAAACTGCCACGGTAAGCACTTTTTTGGCATCCTCCTGGCCAATCACATACTGGTCTAGGTACTGCGTAAGTTCCTTTGGCTTTTTGAGTTTGAAGGCAGGAGTAGGGGTAGACTTCTTATTTTTCTTGTCTTCACCCACGATTTCATGGGCTTGTTCAATACAAAAATTACAGATGTGAGCAGAGATGCCCGACACCATTAAGTCGACGTCTTTTTTATTTCTACCGCAGAAGGAGCAGGTGATTTGAGCCATTAGGTAGATTTTTTAACCAGTACTTCATCAATCAAGCCGTACTCTTTGGCTTCGAGTGCGCGCAACCAGTAATCTCTGTCTGAATCTTTTTCTATTTCTTCAAAGGATTTGCCGGTGTGGTTGGCTAAGATTTGATACAATTCTTGACGCATGGCTAGAATAAGTTTCAAGGAGATCTCCATGTCGGAAGATTGTCCTTGCATGCCTCCAGAAGGCTGGTGGATCATCACTCGGGAATGCTGTAGCGCTGAGCGCTTGTTCTTTGCACCACCTGCCAAGAGTACTGCTCCCATGGAAGCGGCAATGCCCGTACAAATGGTAGCCACATCAGGACCGATGTATTGCATGGTATCGTAGATTCCAAGACCTGCAGTCACGGAGCCTCCTGGGCTGTTGATGTAGAGCAATACATCTTTTTTGGCATCTACTGATTCCAAAAAGAGCAACTGGGCTACAATTATATTCGCAATATGGTCATCTATTCCGGTGCCTAGGAAGATGATGCGGTCCATGATAAGTCGGGAAAATACATCAATCTCTCTGAAATTCTGAGGGCGCTCTTCGATTACCGAGCGAGTCATGTTTTCGATATGGGTGGTGTATTGGTCAAATGCCGTACCACTAACGCCTTGGTTGTGAATGGCGTATTTTCTGAATTCTTCCTTGTTGATCATGTCTTGGGTTGTTCTAGGAGACAAAACTAAAAAAGTCCTTTAAAAAAGGACTTTTCAATATAATTCATAATTCGATTACTTGTCCAAAAGTTCCTTGAATTCGTCAATCGTTAGACTTTTCTCAGTCATTTTTATTTTTTCTTGGATCAAAGCCAATACCTTTTCATTTTGTACTGAGGTCATCAGATTCATGTAGTTTTGCCCTTCGTTGCCTTTGAGGTAGTTGTCCACAAACAGGTCCATGCTAGACTCCAATTGTGCACCCAATCCTGAAGAGGCAAACTGTTCACGGATCATTTCTTTGGTCTTTTCAATCACATCTGCATGCTCAGCCTGAATTCCGTGATCTTTGGCAACCTGGTTGGAAATCAAAGACCAAGACAGTTGCTTGGCATACAATGGATATTCAGCTTCCACTTCTGCTTCAGTCACCTTTCCTTCATTTGCTTTAATCAACCATTCTTTTAGGAATGCATCTGGAAGCGAAAGGTTAGTTTTCTCAACCACTATTTTTTTCAATTCTTCCTCGGTGAAAACCTTTGACTCTCTGTTGTAACTTCCTTGAAGTGTTTCTTTTACTTTTTCTTCAAACTCTTTTTTGGTCTTTACCTGATCTGGTCCAAAGATTTTGTCGAAGAACTCCTGATTGAGTTCTGCCTTCGCCTTGCGGTTGATGTTTTTCACAAGGAAAGTGTAGCCACCTTTTGCGTCTTCTCCTTCTTGGTCAGATAAGCCGAAGGCTACAGTCCATTCGTCTTTTTTAACTTCCTTGCTTTCAAATTCCACTACCGTCTCTTTACTAATTCCGACAAACTTGCCTGCTAACTTTTTTGATAGTTTGGAAGTATCTGCTGAAACAGTTTTTGTAAAATCTGTCGTGGTAGATTTTAAATCTCCATAAATGAAATCACCCGCTTCTGAAACTTCAGGGTTGGTGCTTTCTCCATACTGGGAAGTAAGGTTTTCGATGGTTTCATCGATTAGTTTTTGATCAACTTTAATGCTGTAGTTGATTCCTTTAATTGATGCATCTAATTTTACATCGACTGATTCTACAAAACCGATTTTGTATTCAAACTCAAAATCCTTTTGGTTTTTCCAGTCAATGGATTCCTCCGCTTTTTCTACAGGTAAGGGCTCTCCTAAAACCTTAAAAGTTTGTGCTTTGAGGTGGTTGTTGAGAGATTCACCCAATAAGGTGTTGATTTCCTCTACCAAAAGCGATAGGCCATACATGTTTTTTACCATGGATATTGGTGCTTTTCCAGGGCGAAAGCCACGAATCACAGCCTTTTTGGCGTAGTCTTTAAGTTTAGCATCAACTTTAGGTTGATAATCTGCCTCAATTAGTTTAATTTTAATAGAAGCTTGATTTGCGGTGTGCTTGTCTACTGTAATTTCCAAAGTATGTTCAATTAACTGGTGTTGAATTAAAAACCCCCAATCTCTTTCC
>JACCDV011061674.1_pt1 | contig 122709 bp, 252 predicted proteins | sample 7446131 | NCBI WGS metagenome assembly JACCDV01 (sample SAMN15323448, study PRJNA562643) | freshwater metagenome | isolation source: river surface water | place: USA:Blue River Watershed | collected 2017-08-17 | reverse complement strand
GTAATACGTGGTAGGGGTGATGGTCGGGGTAGTGGTAAAGGGAGTGGTTATGGTAGTGGTAGTGGTAGTGGTTGGAGTGATGGTTCAGGTGAAGGTAATGGTAGAGGTAGAGGTTATGGTTATGGTAGTGGTAGTGGTAGTGGTTGGAGTAGTGGTACAGGTTGGGGTGATGGTTGGGGTTCTGGTTATGGTAGTGGTTATGGTTGGGGTAGTGGTAAAGGTAGGGGGGTTGGTGATGGTACAGGGATAGCGATTTAATAAAAATTGACAAATGAATATAGTAGTTGAAACATATGGTTCAGGTGACGGTGAGGGTTATGGTTGGGGTCATGGTCATGGTGATGGTAGTGCCGATGGTTATGGTAATGGTAATAGTAAAGGTTTTGGTTATGGTAGAGGTGATGGTGCTGGTTGGGGTAATGGTCGAGGTAGAGGTAATGGTAGTGGTAATGGCGATGGTAATGGTAGTGGTTTTGGTTGGGGTGATGGTGATGGTTTTGGTCATGGATATAACAAATAATTAAAAGATTGATACATGACTTAGAAAGTAAGTCCAAGTCATCAAAATTAAATGCAGAGGGTTTTTATGGTAATTAGAAAAAAAAATCGTTAAAAATTTGGATTTTTATCAAAGTTATCGTACCTTTGTAGTGTGAAATAAGTATGCTGAGGTTTTATAGGGGGTGGACCCCATAATTACCACTAATTATGGGTAAAGGGAGAACTGAAGTGGAAATCAGTTTTTGTGTAAGTATACTGAAAAATCACATATAAGAAGAGTTGACAAGAACGAGGGACAAGGCGGTTTAACATTTGGAAACCATTATTCAAATGTTATGAGGGGCTTTATAGATGGAAATATGAGGCCGTGTAGTAAATGTTAAATCTTCTTCAAAAAAAAAAAATAGGTTTGTTTAGCAAACGTATGTGACTTAAACCGTTATAAGTGAAACGGTGTAATGTAGAGGCGGTTCCCAGTAAGATGGGATGTGGTCGAAACATTTCGCTATTTTATTTAAGTTACATATAAAGGGTGCCGATTCCCTTTAAACCACATTTGTTGCAAAACACCATATTGGTAATAAAGAAAATGAACAACAAATGGTTTTAATGCATCACAACTCACTTCCCAAGGGTGAGCAGTTGCTATGAGAGACCTCGATAAAAAAGGAAAGATACCATACAGCTTGAAACACTGTTTATAGAGAGGACGTTGGTACATGCTTATAACAACTGAATGCAGATGGTTTTTATTGATGATTAGGGTGTAAATCCCTGCGTAATACATATTCTCAACAAGAATGATTTGAACTTGCGAGGTATTGAAAATGACGTATAACTCCGAATGTGGCAACACAAAAACGAGGGGCTTGGTTAGAACAAGACATGAAAATAAAGTCTAAGGTAATAATCTTGAGAAGTTAGAAGCAAGTAAACGTATCATTAGTCATCAAAAAAAAATAAAATTTTAACAAAAAAAACTTGACTTGAGGGGAAAATTGTAGTACCTTTGCATTAAGAAAATAAAAAAACAGAACTTTTTAGAAAAACGATATATTTATAAACAAGATGAAAACAACAACGACATATACAGGAAAACAGTATCCGCAAGGCAAAGGATTGCCGAATGGACTGGCTATGTCGTTAAGTATCTTGGTATAATGTACTAAGTTTACTTTAAACAGCAAACCCCAGTCGAGAAATCACTGGGGTTTTTTATTTTATGTTCTTTGACGTATTGGATTTATAGGGTGGTAGAAGAGTCAGGTTTATTTCGCTTGCTTTGGGAGCAAGAGCACGTGGGTTCGAATCCCACTCACCCTACGAAATGAGACTGTTACTAATTCATTGGGGCTGATGTGTCTGCGTAGAATTAGATTTATCTAGGTATAGGTCCGTAGATGGTAGCGGTCCCGTTTTGGAAACGGGTGGCATATAAAACGCCCTCGCAGGTTCGACTCCTGCTACTTAGACATTTGACTTTTTTGTACCTTGGCGTATATTTATTGTAAAATAGATATATGTCAAGAAAACAAAAAATGTTACATTACTTATATAAAACAACTTGTTTAATAACAGGTAGATATTATATAGGAATGCACTCAACACATAAGCTTGAAGACGGTTATATGGGAAGCGGAAAACGATTAAGGTATTCATTGCGCAAGCATGGTGTTGATAATCATGTTAAAGAAATTTTAGAGTTCTTTGAAACTAGGGAATTATTGGTTGAGGCCGAGAAGAAAGCAATTACATCAGACATGATTATTGATAATAATTGTATGAATTTAAGAGAAGGTGGTTATGGTGGGGGAGGAATTTGGTCTGAACAGCATAAAGAAAAATTTATTAAAGCTGGTATTGATAATTTTAATAATACCAAAGATATAAGAATGGTAAATCTTTTAAAAGTTAAATCCACCACCAGTTATAGAACAAATATGAGTAATGGAAAGAAAAAATATTTTCAAACTCATGATGGAACATTTTTAGGAAAACAACATAGTGAAGAATCAAAACAAAAAATCTCTAATCAAAAAAAAGGGACTGGAATTGGTAAAACAAATTCACAATTTGGCACATGTTGGATAACCAAGAATAATGTGAATAAGAAGATTAAAAAAGAAGACCTTGATTTATATATTAGTGATGGATGGATTAAAGGTAGAAAATAACTTTTTGCAATTGTAGTTTAATTAAAAACCCCTCTTTTCCGAGTAGAGATATAGGTGGAAACCCTATCGATTGCACTAATGATGATAGTATTAAGTTGCTTCAATAAAAAATTATAAATTGCGATATAGTGTAACGGTTAGCACAAAAGATTTTGAATCTTTTAGTCTAGGTTCGAATCCTAGTATCGCAACGAGAGAGACCGTTTTTAAGTTTTTTAACAGGACACAAGAGTGGAAGCGTAGAAAAACTTTTAATATTGACCTTTAGAACAATGGTAGTTCACTGGATTTTGGCTCCAGCGGTGTTTACACCCTTAGATACAGGTTCGAGTCCTGTAAGGTCATCTAAAGAATGGTTTCAGCAAATAACCAAAACTCAATCTTTTAATTTGAAACAAAGCCATTCTGTATTTGGGGTATGAAATGGACACTGGCCGAAGCTGTAACCTTCTAGCCTTCTAGAGTTCGAGTCTCTAGTGCCCCACCACAAGCTGTAAATGGTCAGCGAGAAACAAAATCCATCGAGTAATTTACGAAACGAATTTTATGAGGTACCGCCAAAGCTGGAGAGTTGGGGCAGTCTGTAAAACTGTTGGCTTACGCCTGAGTAGGTTCGAATCCTATGTGCCTCACTATTTTTAATGCCTGTGTCCCATAGCGGCCAATTGGACTTGCCTTGTAAGCAAGAATTAGCGAAAGCTTACTATCGTAGGTTCGAATCCTACCACAGGCTCAATATCGGGTGATTTATTGACCATAAAGAGGGTTTGATTGTTGGTCATTTCAAACCCACCCGACCATGCCTCTGAAACATATATGGTGATGTGCCAGTCTTGTAAACTGGATAATCCGATTCGAGTTCGGACAGAGGCTCAATTAATGCTGTCTTCGCATAGAGGCCGATTGCACCAACTTGGTATGTTGGATTTTAACATCATCAGTTCAAATCTGATAGACAGCTGACAAATAAGTTAACTCACCTCTACGTGGTGTTTGTTAGAAACAGGTAAAGCTGGCTAAGAAGTTAACAAACGTTCATTGATAATATTAATTATGATATCAAGATACTTTTGAGAAGTTGATGGTTTAACATACTTTTGACCAGACGTATCAATGATACATAAATCAATCTTGGCTTCATGACAAGCTTTTGATTTAGATTTGTCATTTTCTTGAATTTGTTGGAGTTTATTGACACCGTATATAGGTTCATAGTGAAAGATACCATTTAATTCAAAAGCTAAGTTTAATGAAGGAATATAGATGTCTAATTCACTACCTATTGCAGATGTTTTATTGTAGTGAACATCTAGATTAGGATATAAGTTAGTAAGTTGTTCTTCTAGCCATATTTCAAGTTTAGAACGTCTATTACCAGTTGATTTATTTTTATTGTTATATGTTGCAGCACAAGATTGTGAACAAAAATGGTTTGGCGATTTTTTAATTTCAAATTGTTGTTTAACAAATTCTAAATTGCAATTACTACAATTGACTATAGCTCTAGTTTTTTTGTTTGAATAGGTGCATAAATATGAACAAAAATTTATTTTATTTTTTGTCCCTAGTATTGCTCTTTTGATGTCTTTTTTGGCCCTTGTAAAAGTGTTGGAACAATATTCACATTTCATCGGTAGTTTATCCGTTGATTTTGCTATGTCAAATTGCTCTTGAGTATATAGTGGTGTCATATATATAAATATATACAATTTTAAAAAACCGTTTTCAAATCTGATAGACAGCTCTTTAAATTTGTTGTAAGAAGTAAAAGAAGAAAATAATTTTTTAAATGCCGAGTTGAAAGGGAACTCACAGTGGGAGCACTGCCCCTCGGCTCCATGCAGGTATAGTATAATGGCTTATTATGCTAGCCTTCCAAGCCTGAGATGTGAGTTCGATTCTCACTACCTGCACACTTAACTTTTTTACAACATACTGGTTTTTGATACCGATTTACCGTTAGGAAAAACCTTATAAGGGTATAAACAGCCTTAGGTGATTAACAGAATACAAATGGGGTATGACGGGTGCAGAGAGAGGCACAAATGCAGGGGTAGCTCAATTGGTAGAGCATGTCGTTGCCAACGACAAGGTTGCGGGTTCGAGACCCGTCCCCTGCTCTAATATGTAGCTGTAGTGTAGTGGAAGCACGGCCCCATCAAAGGGTTTGCGAAGGTTCGATTCCTTCTGGTTACTCTAATATGGGAGGGTTGAAATGGAAAGAACACATTTTGACTTTTAAAAAATGTTTACAGCAAAAGAACAAACTTCAAACAAACAGTAAATTTGCTCTAACGTAGGTGCAACTCCTACCCCTCCCACCAAACTTATGGGGATGTAGGCCGTTAAGGACACGGCAGGGCCACGTGCGGTCTGCGCAAACCAATGCTGAATTAGGTTCGATTCCTTTTCTCCCCACTAATAAATCCAATACGTTGAAGATAAAACTTTAACAACAAAAAAAAAATGATATGAGAAATATTATGTTCAAATCCAAACGAAAATCTAAACGCTGATAGCATCAGTAACCGTTGTGTTATGGGTGCTAATCAGTAGAAATGCGCTCGTAACTCAATTGGTAGAGTATCTGGTTTTAACCAGTTATATCAATAGAATATAAGGGCGCTATTAGCGCCCTTTTTATTTTCCGTTCGTAAGCGTATATTGGTTATGGCACCGAGCTTTTAACTCGACAAAAATGTGGGTTCGATTCCCACCGAGCGGACAATTTTTTAAGTTTTATTTTAAGTCATTGACTTTTTAGAGTTCGATACTATATTTATTAATAAACTTAAAAATATGAAAAATTGTAAAAAGTGTGATAAAGAATTTGAACCAACAAAAGGGTTGATTAACTATTGTTCAATTGAATGTAGAAACAGTAGAGTTTGGGATGATAATGATAAAATTAAAAAATCAGAATCAGCTAAAAAATCAGAAAAGGTGTTAGTTGCAAATAAAAACAATAGTAAAAATAGAATTTCTAATACGACAGAATTTTGGGATAAAATAAAAAAGGAGAGATTGCTGAAACGTAAAGAAATTATATTAAACCTACCATATGAGGAATTAAAATTTGAAGCACTACGTGAAAGAATAATGTATGAACAAGATTGTAAATGTAATAAATGTGGTTTGGGTGAATGGTTAGGTGATAAAATAACTTTAGAATTAGAACATAAAGATGGTAATCATTTTAATAATCATAGAGATAATTTGGAAATGCTTTGTCCAAATTGTCATGCAACGACCGAAACTTGGAGGGGGAGAAATAAAGCAAATAAGAATATTGGTAAAGTAAGTGATGAAAGATTACTAGAATCGTTAATATTAAATAAATGGAATATGCGAAAATCATTAATTGATGTTGATTTAGCAGCAAAAGGTGGTAATTATAAAAGATGTTATAAATTAAAAAAAGAATATGAAGAAATAACAAATATGACCTCATAGCAAAATTGGTAAGGCAGCTGACTTTTAATCAGCAGACAGTAATGTCATTCTGGGTTCGAGTCCCAGTGGGGTCACCAAATAACCGTTTGTAGCAAAGTGGCCGAACGTAACAGACTCTTAATCTGACGAGGTAAACCTCCATCGTGGGTTCGAATCCCACCAAACGGACTGAATAATATATGCGCCCATTCGCTTAGTCTGGTCGAAAGCATCGGTCTTTTAAACCGAAGAAGGTTCACCTTCCATCGTAGGTTCAAATCCTACTGGGCGCACTTAATTTAATAACATCATGGCTACTGTTTTAGAAATGCGTTTGGAAGCGCATTATCCGCAATTTAAGAGAATCTGGGTACATGGGTCCAACAAGGGTAAGTATCATCTTTGTATAACACTATTCCCTATTGACCATTACCAATATCGAATGGTATTTGGTGAAACTTCTGTTGTTGATTTTAACAGTGTTGTTAAAATTATTGATTCTTATTTGGTAAATCAAAAGTAATGCATTACCTTTGTTTCATGAGAAGCAAAGTTTTGAAATATAAAGACCCTACTATAGCTTATCAATTGGGTACATATGTGGGTGAATATATTATCAATAAGTATTTACCAACATTAAGTATTGATTATATTCACACCAATAAAAACATTGTAGTTACATGTGCTGAAGGTGATGAATATAGACGTTTAAATGATGTTTGGTTTAATAAAAGACCTAATGATGCTTCTGTTGAATGGAATGCTTTGAAAAAACATGAAAATATGTTATATGATAAGTATTTACCAAAAACTTTAGAATGTCGTATACCATTTTTGTGTGTTAATGAATATAACATAGAAGACTTCAAAAATGGTTTAATAGAAGTTCTATGGGATTGTGATTGTTGTAATTACAAAATTGGGTCTGATGACATCATTATTGAAAAAGAAAAGATAGTTTTAACAAGATAATAAAGAAGAGAACCTATAGCTGAATCATACATTGAGGTGATTTGGAGGAAGTTCGCGACACATTAAGAAGGAGGAAGGAGATGAAAATCGATTGCACTTCCGCAGCATGGTGTGTAAGCCAAACAGTTTGGAGAGTGTAACCTTCGCTCCATGATGAACGGGTAGGTGCGTGGTAGCCGTTAGGCTCCAGTTAGTAGAAATACTGACAGATAAATTATAGGTGAGATACAGAATCGCGGCTATTATCTTCTTTGTTATTTTATAAATTTAAAGCAAATGAAACGTAAAGACACAAGACCGTTAACAGTGAATGGGACGCCATGGGAGTACAAAATAGGTAGAAACACAGTCGCTATTTATGACCCAGAAGGGAAAAGATATTTCCCTAAATTTACTGAAATAGTAGGTGAAAAAGCTGTTGAAAATAAACGATTTTATTTGAATCCAGCAACAATACTTAACCATATTTTGACTAAGATATTGGGTGATAACCCAAAATATAATAGGTGTATTTGTTGCAACACAATAAAAGCTGACGTTTATTTGCGACCAAATCCATTTAATGTTGAAATACATGAAGATTTCACACCACATTTTTTTTGCGATGATTGTGTGGATGGTTTAGCTGAAGAAATTTAACGTACCGTAGCACAAAATCAGTATCAACACTTAGTTTAATAGTTTAAAATATTTGGAAAGAAATTAAATTTTTATTACCTTTGTAATATGAAAAAAATGAAAGAACTTTTATTTTACATTTCATCAAAATTAGTTGTTCCATGTATATTGACAATAATTTTTGGTAGTTTTGTAATGTTAGGATGTTTAAAAACACACCCAGATTTTGTTTTTATATGGTTAGGGTTATTTGTTTTTACGATTTTTGTTATTGTTGGTGCTGAGAAATACGATAAGAATAAAGAAAATTCAAATCACATAAAGTGATTATTGGTGTAAAAAAACTCTTGTTGAACTATGAAATATCCAGAACACGAAAAACTTAACGGTATAAAAGATAAATCCCAATTTTTGGGTGAATTCATAGAATGGGCACAATCTAAAGGGATGACATTTTGTGAATATTCTGAGGATGGTGAGGGGATGTACCGAGTACAAAAAAGTATTAATACTTTATTAGCTGAATTTTTTGAAATTGATTTGAATAAGATCGCTGAAGAAAAAGACGCAATGTTGAAAGAGTTAGTTAATTTGCAAAATAAACAATAGTTATGGAATGTTATACTATTGAAAAATATACTGAACTAGGTGAACCTGTCTATAAACCTAAAGTTAGGTTTAACACTTTAGATCAAGCTATTGCAATAGCTAAAATTGAAAATTCTAAAAGTCAACATACTGAAAAAGTTGTTGCTTATAAATGTAAATCTTGTTTTTTCTATCATATTGGTAGAAACGGCAAACCTTTAAAAGATAAAGAACGAGATAAATACAAAAAAGAGATGGATAAACCAGTTAGGTTTAAAGTTGTTGGGAGAATTGATTTATGATGTATCCTAGAAGTTTAGCTGAAGAGAAACGCTATTTGATTGAACTTAAAGAACATTATGGGTATGAAAATATTAATATGTTAGATTACTCACCAAAGGTTGATATCACTGAAATTGAATGGATTCAAATGCATTTGGTCACACCAATAAAAAACTTGTATTATGGTATTGAAATAGCGATAGATAAAGAAGACTATGAAACCGCTGCCCTCATTACAAAAATCATTAATTGGTTGAAAAGTGATGAAAATGAAATCGTATTTGATTTGAAAAATACTGAAGGTCTTTCAGTTTTTAAAGTAAAAAAGAATTCATAGATATTATTGTGATTTTAAAATTAAGGGATAAAGACTCATGACTTAATTAGCTAAATGAGTTAGATAAACCATGATTAACAATAGAATAGCACCTATGCTTATTCTTAATAAGAGCCCATTTTGGGCTCTTTTTTATTTTTATAATTGAAAAAAAAGTCATACCTTTGTGATTGTTTTTCTTAATTTTAAGTTGTATGAATATAATAGTTAAATCATGTGGTTCAGGTGATGGTTCAGGTAGAGGTAGGGGTAGTGGTTATGGTGATGGTAGAGCTGATGGCTATGGTAATGGTTCTGGTTGGGGTTGGGGTGATGGTAATAGTAATGGGAGTGGTAATGGTGAGGGTTATGGTTATGGTTGGGGTCGAGGTGATGGTGAGGGTGATGGTAGTGCTAATGGTGATGGTGGTGGTAGTGGTAATGGTTGGGGTACTGGTAATGGTACAGGCATAGCAATTTATTAAATAAAAATAGACAAAGATATATGAATATAGTAGTTGTAACATGTGGTTCAGGTGACGGTGAGGGTTATGGTTGGGGTAAAGGTACTGGTGCTGGTAGTGATCGAGGTAATGGTAGTGGTACAGGTAGTGGTAGTGGTTCTGGTAGAGGTGCTGGTGATGGTGATGGTTATGGTACTGGTTGGGGTAATGGTTATGGTAGTGGTACTGGTTATGGTGGTGTTTTTGGTACTGGTTGGGGTACTGGTTGTGGTAGAGGTAGTGGTGGTGGTAATGGTACAAGCAAAGCGATTTAATAAAATAATTTGACAAATGAATATAGTAGTTGTAACACGTGGTAGGGGTGATGGTTGGGGGTTTGGTAATGGTAGAGGTAGAGGCGATGGTAGAGGCGATGGCTATGGTGATAGTTACGGTGATGGTGATGGTTGGGGTAGGGGCGATGGTGATGGTAAAGGGAGTGGTAATGGTAGTGGTTGGGGTAAAGGTGATGGTGATAGTAGTGGTAGTGGTTGGGGTCATGGTTGGGGTAGAGGCGATGGTGATGGTTATGGTAATAGTTGGGGTAGAGGTGGTGGTAGTGGTAGTGGTATAGGTCATGGTAATGGTACAGGCATAGCAATTAAATAAAAATAATTTGAGATGGATATAGTAGTTGAAACATATGGTAGGGCCGATGGTAGTGGTGATGGTGATGGTTATGGTAATGGTTGGGGCAAAGGTGAAGGTGATGGTTCAGGTACTAGTAGAGGTACTGGTAAAGGTAGAGGTGATGGTTGGGGTAATGGTAGAGATTGGGGTTGGGGTTGGGGTAGAGGCGATGGTGATAGTAATGGTGAGGGTACGGGTAGAGGTAGTGGTAGAGGTAGTGGTAAAGGTCATGGTGATGGTACGGGCAAAGCAATTAAATAAAAATAAAAATAAAAATTTATGGACACACTAGTTAAAAAAATTCACACTTATGGTGGTGGTTATGCTGATGGTTGTGGTTATGGCGATGGTTGGGGTTATGGTAATGGTAGTGGTAATGGTAGTGGTATTGGTAATGGTTTTGGTTGGGGTTGGGGTAGAGGTGATGGTATTGGTAATGGTTGGGGTAGAGGTGATGGTAGAGGTAAGGGTTGGGGTAGAGGTGATGGTAGAGGTAAGGGTGATGGTTGGGGTAATGATTATGGTACTGGCAGCGCATTTAAATAAATTAATGTGAATATAATATGAATATAGTAGTTCAAGCATTTGGTGTTGGTGGTAGCGGTAATGGCTCAGGTGATGGTTATGGTGATGGTGATGGTAGTGGTAACGGTGATGGTTGGGGTTGGGGTGATGGTGCAGGTACAAGCGATGGTAATGGTTGGGGTTATGGTAGAGGTTGGGGTAGCGGTAGTGGTGATGGTGATGGTTGGGGTAGAGGTTCTGGTAGTGGTTGGGGTGATGGTAGTGGTAACGGTAACGGTACAGGCAAAACAATTAAATAAAATAATTTGAATATAATATGAATATAATAGTTCAAGCATTTGGTGTTGATGGTAGCGGTAATGGTAAAGGTGATGATAGAGGTAGTGGTTATGGTAGTGGTTCAGGTTGTGGTTGGGGTAGTGGTAATGGTTATGGCGATGGTTGGGGTAGCGGTAGTGGTGATGGTCGAGGTTGGGTGGGAGGTTGGGGTAATGGCTATGGTTGGGGTTATGGTGATGGTAGTGGTAACGGTAGGGGTACAGGCAAAGCAATTAAAATAATTTGACAAATGAATATAGTAGTTGAAATGTGTGGTTCAGGTGACGGTTATGGTAATGGTAGTGGTACAGGTAGTGGTAGTGGTTATGGTAGTGCCAATGGTACTGGTTGGGGGTTTGGTAGAGGTAGGGGTGAAGGTGTTGATAATGGTTGGGGTTTTGGTAAGGGTAATGGTAGCGGTAGTGGTTATGGTAAAGGCAGCGGTGATGGTAGTGGTAGAGGTAATGGTTATGGTTTTGGTAACGGTAAAGGCGTAGCAATTAAAATAATTTGAGATGAATATAGTAGTTGTAACGTGTGGTCATGGTGACGGTTATGGTAATGGTAAGGGTAAAGGTTATGGTGATGGTTATGAATATGATAATAGTAATGGTAATGGTTGGGGTAATGGTAGAGGTAGTGGTTGGGGCAAAAATTATGGTAAAGGTTGGGGTAAAGGTGATGGTGATGGTAATGGTAATGGAAGTGGTTATGGTACTGGTATGGGTAGAGGTCATGGTTTTGGTACAGGCATAGCAATTAAATAATTTGATATGGATATAGTAGTTGTAACGTGTGGTAGTGGTGACGGTGAGGGTTTAGGCTGGGGTTATGGTTGGGGTGATGGTAGCGCTGATGCTAGTGCTAATGGTAATGGTAATGGTAGGGGTAATGGTAGGGGTAATGGTTATGGTAGTGGTTGGGGTTGGGGTAATGGTAGAGGTAGTGGTACTAGTAGTGGTAATGGTTGGGGTAATGGTTGGGGTGATGGTACTGGTAATGGTAGAGGTAACGGTACGGACAAAGCAATTAAATAAAAAATACAAAGACAAATGAATATAGTAGTTGAAACATGTGGTTCAGGTAGTGGTAGAGGTAGAGGTTTTGGTAGTGGGGGTGGTTATGGTAGAGGTAGAGGTAGTGGTAATGGTGATGGTAATGGCTGGGGTAGTGGCTGGGGTAGTGGTAGTAGAGGTTATGGTTATGGTAGAGGTCATGGTTATGGTAAAGGTGATGGTAGTGGTAATGGTGGTAGTAGTGGTGGTTGGGGTAATGGTAGTGGTAACGGTAGCGGTGCTGGTAATGGTACGGGCATAGCAATTTAATAAAAACAAATGCATATGAATATAGTGGTTAAGTCACGTGGTTCAGGTGATGGTTCTGGTTTTGGTTGGGGTACTGGTAGTGGTAGAAGTAGAGGTAAAAGTACTGGTTGGGGTTTTGGTAAAGGTAATGGTTATGGTTGTGTTGATGGTAAAGGTAATGGTACAGGCAAATTAATTTAAAAACAAAGTTATATGAATATAGTGGTTGTAATGTGTGGTAAGGCTGATGGTAATGGTACTGGTCGGGGCGGTGGGTATGGTATTGGTAGAGTTTTTGGTCGTGGTAATGGTTGGGTTGTTAGTAAAGGTCATGGTGATGGTAGTGGTATTGGTAATGATACTGGTAGGGGTTATGGCAAAGGTAGGGGTAATGGTAAAGGTTGGGGTATTGGTAGTGGTTATGGTAGTGGTGATGGTGATGGTTATGGTTGGGGTGATGGTAATGGTAGTGGTGATGGTAATGGTGATGGTACAGGCATAGCAATTAAATAAAAAATAATTTAATATGAATATAGTAGTTGTAACGTGTGGTAGTGGTGACGGTGAGGGTTTAGGCTGGGGTTATGGTTGGGGTAATGGTTTTGGTGCTGGTAAAGGTGGTGGTAGTGGTCATGGTGATGGTCGAGGTTGGGGGGGAGGTAGCGGTGAAAGTAGGGGTAATGGTGGTGGTTGGGGTTATGGTTATGGTAAAGGTACTGGTTATGGTGTTGTTTTTGGTAATGGTAAAGGAAGTGGTAGTGGTCAAGGTTGGGGTGATGGTACAGGCATAGCAATTAAAATAATTTGAGATGAATATAGTGGTTGTAACACGTGGTTCAGGTGATGGTCGGGGTAGTGGTTGGGGTGCTGGTAATGGTTTTGGTAAAGGTGATGGTGATGGTAGTGGTTGGGGTAGTGGTAGAGGTTGGGGTAGTGGGGCTGGTTATGGTAGAGGTTTTGGTAGAGGTAATGGTTATCTCGATTATGGTTATGGTAAAGGTGATGGTGATGGTAGAGGTTTTGGTGATGGTAGTGGTGATGATATGTGCAAAAATAAACTAAACTTATAATGTTTATTTGTATAATAAAAAAAAATGTAGTACTTTTGCAGTTAAGACACTGTTGTTATAGTTTAATTGATTAGAACACCGCAAATTGGAAAAAATTTTATAAAAAACAATGATACATTTTTTAAGAACACAACAAAACAGAACACTTATTGAGTGCGAAGTTAACAACGATGATTTACATGCATCCACTAATTTAACCGAATATTCTTTATTTTTATTAAACTCAGAAAATAAAGATAAGATTATTTCGGATTTTTCAAGTTTAGATGAAATAAGAGGTTTATGGTGGGAGAAAGAAGAAATGATGGGTGATTGGGTATCAATTGATGAGTTTGTAAAAACCAAATTTATTGAGATTGCGGATAAGTACGGTTTAATATACGTAACTGACTAAAAATGAATATCACAAAAGAAAAAATAGATTATTTCATTCAAGAATTAAAAAATAAAACACAAGCTAATGGTGTTAAATTTATTATTGGTGAGGAAGCTACGGTAAAATACTTTAATAATGATTTACGTGTTAGTGGTTATTTTGTTGATTACGGAACACCGACATTAGCTATTGCTACTGGTAAAGATATTAATGAATGGTTTATGATTTTACTTCACGAATCTTCACATATGGACCAATGGATTGAACAATCGGCTTATTGGGTTGATTCCTTTATTGATGGAAGAGAAGCTGTTGATTATATTGATGAGTGGTTAAACGGAAAAGATTTTGATGAGGATTCTTTAAATAGTATTTTTCACAAAGCTATTATGGTGGAATTGGATTGCGAAAGACGCACAATTCAAAAAGCCAAAAATTATGGGTTTGATATTGATTTTGAAAGTGAAATTAAAAAGGCTAACTCATATATTTTATTTTATCTTTTCATCAAAGAATATAGAATGTGGTATAGTGTAAATAAAGCTCCTTATCAAATCAAAGAAGTATGGCAAGAAATGCCTAGTTCTTTTGATATTGATTACACTAAACTAGATGATAAATTAAAAAAATTGTATAATAAATATTGTATTTAAAATGATACTATTTGAAGAAGATAACAGTACTGGATATCGTAACAGAACAATAAAAAACGCATCAGCCGATGTAACAATTGCCATTGCAATTGATTTTAAAACCACTGGTGAAAAATTAACCAAAGAAGCGGTTAAAAATCAAGGTAAAGTTTATATTCCGATAGACGGCCATGATTTAAAGGTTACACAAGAACGAGTTAATAAAATAGTTGATAAACTTAATTTAATTAAACCAGAATCTTCAAGTGAAAAACCTAATAACATATATTCAAATGCTTCAACCCCTTTAACTAGGGCTCTTAGCAACCCAACACACTATAATTTTAAAGTTTTTGGTGCCACATCAATAAATAGAGGTGGTATTGAAGGATTTGAATCTTTATATAAAGGAATCGTTTTTGGTGATTCAACATATATTGATGTTGAGCATGCTTACGAAAGCTTGAGACAATCTTCTGGTCCAACCCCAGAAAATATCTCTTTGATGATAGATTTGATCGAACAAAAATTTCGTCAACATCCAAATCTTTACCTAGCAGTTAATAAAGCTGGTGGATATAATTTTTTGAAATCTTGTACCCATATTATAGGTCAGGTTAAACCTGAAGATATTATAAGAGTATCGGATATGAGTGGATGGTGTTCAGATAAAGGGGATGCTTTTATTATTTGTTTAAGTGAAGCATATAAACGAATTTGTGGTACCGAAAAATTCATAACTCTTAACATAGCTGGTAATGGTATTTACACTATGAAAGGGATTTATAAGCAAAAAGAAGTAGATGCTTTTACATATGATCTTTTGAAAGAAGTTGTTTCCTCACCAAACCTTAAAAATAAAATAGGGTTTATTAGAAGTGGTGGTCAAACTGGATTTGATGAAGCAGGTATTAAAGCTGGTGATATGTTAGGCATACCAACTTTGGTTTACGCACCAAAAGGGTGGCGTTTTAAAACTTCTGAAGCTGATATCAGTGATGAGAAGTTATTTAAGCTTAGATTTGATAAGACAATTAATTACGAAACATTTTTTAAATGAAATGGGTAATAATAGTACTATTAAATCGTTTAAAGATAGAGTAATTGATGAAACACAACCAATTTTACTATATCGTAATTTAAGTAAAAAAGGTAGAGTTTATTCATTAAAACAAAACGGATTAGTTGTAGCTCACACAACGGCTATTTGTTTAAAAAATGTTGACTTTATAGTCAATAAAGCTGGTAAGCGAGTTGCGATAAATTCAAAGATTAGAAATGTCCATGCTTTTGTCAAAGGTTATATAACTTATAAAGATATTGTTAGGACAACAAATAAAAATATTTTACCAGTTGTTGTAAAATATGACCCATTTTGTGAATTAGGTTTTTATATTGAAAAAAAATTAAGTAAGAGAGAAATAAAAACTGCTAAATTTATCATCGCTAATGAAAGAGGTATAACAGCAACACATATACGTTAATATTATGAGTTTAAGTAGAAAATATGGAAGAACGTTTCATTTTGATTTTAGTTTAGGGACAACATCAGATGACAGAATTAATCGCAATTGGCGAGAAGAAATTCAGTTATTTGATACCTTGATACATACTGAAAAATTAGATGGTGAAAACACATGTTTATCACCTTTAGGTGTGTTTGCTCGTTCTCATGCTGCACCAACCACACATTCATGGGCTAACCATTTAAAACAGCGACATTCATTAATGGTGAATGATTTGAAAGAAAATAATATTGAGATATTTGGTGAAAATCTTTATGCTATTCATTCAATAATTTATCCAAAACTTGAACACCATTTTTATGTATTTGGAGTTAGGGTTGATGATTTATGGTTATCGTGGGAAGAAACAAAATGGTATGCTAATTTCTTTGATTTCCCAGTTGCTCCAGAATTAGGTTTGCAATCCACTAAAGACCCAGAAGCGGTTAAAAATATGGTTCTTGAATTAGCAACTCAACCTAGTGTTTTTGGTAGCCAACAAAATAACACCAACCCATTATTGGATTGTACTAGGGAAGGTATAGTGAGTAGAAACATCAAAGAGTATAAGGTTGATGAATTTGCTCAAAATGTGTTTAAATATGTTAGACCCAATCATGTTCAAACCGATGTGCATTGGAGTAAAACTATAACTAGAGCTAAATTAATACATGAATATTAACATAATGAATATGGACAAAATTTTTTTAACAATATATATAATTTTAGTTGCTATCATCTTTTCAATGGGGATTATTAGTAATACTTTTGATCGTTTTAAAATTTATAACCCTTTGGGGCTAAAAATAGATAAAATAATAAATATTTTAATACTATCCCTTGTATTAGTTTTAGCAGTACACGGTATAATGTATATATGGGTTATTTAAACACAATGGGAAATAAAAAACAAATAAGGGAAAAATTTAGAAACGATGTTTTTGCACGTGATAAATTCACTTGTCAAGTTTGTGCTAAAAAACACGATTCTGAAGAAACCATTGATGCCCATCATATAACCGATAGAAGTGAAATGCCTAATGGTGGGTACGTAAAAGAAAACGGTGTGACTCTATGTAAAGAAAGTTGTCATATGCGTTGTGAGTTGTTTCATATATCTGGTGGTGAGACGTGGGAAGAAGGATTACATCCAGATGATTTGTATAAAAAAATAAACAGTTCTAAAGAATTGGCGATTTTAAAAAGTGAACAATTATGAGTTGGAAGTTTAAATATTACGATGTTGAAAAAGGACCCGATTGGGATGCCATTGAAGCCAACTGTGATTGGTTTCGAGATATGAAAGAAGTTCCGCAAGACAAAATATGGCATGCCGAAGGTGATGTTCAAATTCATACCAAAATGGTGTGCGAAGCTCTTATTGCCCTACCAGAATTTCAAGAATTGGATGAAAAACACAAACACATTATGTTTGTTGGTGCTTTGATGCATGATATTGAAAAACGATCAACTACGACTGAGGAATTTAAAGATGGGCGTATATGTGTTGTCGCCCCAAAACATGCTAAATACGGTGAAGTAACTGCTAGAAAAATATTGTATAGAGATTTTGATTGTGGTTATATTTCTAGAGAATTAATATGTAGTATTATTAGATGGCACGGAAAACCTTTACATGATTGTGATGAAAAAACATTGATTGAATTATCTACTGAAATACCTCTTAAATTTTTGGCGATGATTGCTAAAGCTGACATCTTGGGAAGAATTTGTGATGACCCCGAAAAAAACTTAGAAAGTATAGAATTTTTTAAAATGATGGCTGAAGATTTAGGGTGTTGGTCTCAATCAAAACACTTTGAAACTAGGTTGGCTAGATATACTTACTTAAATTCTAATAACCATATTGATTATGTACCTTTTGATGATTCAAAGTTTAATGTAATTTTGTTATCGGCACTACCTGGTACGGGTAAGGATTATTACATAAACGGTATGAATAAAATGTTGAAAAAATCTAATAAAAAACCCTTACCAGTTATTAGTCTTGATGATATTAGAAGAGAATATTGTTTTGACCCGACTGATAAAACAGCTAACGGTCATGCGATTCAGATAGCAAAAGAAAGGGCGAGAGAACGAATGAGAAAACATGAGGATTTTATTTGGAATGCAACCAATATTACCAAACAAATGAGAAAACAATTAATAGATTTAATCGAAAGTTATGGCGGTAAAGTTGAAATACATTATTTAGAAGTGCCTTATAAAATATTGTTGAGTCAAAATAAGTCAAGAGAAACAGCGATACCTGAAAGTGTTATTGAAAGAATGATAGATAAATGGGAACCACCAAAAGCAAAAGAAGCTATTCGTGTGTTTTTAAGAATTGAAGAATTTCTTATGCCAATAAGAACAAGTGTTAATTTATGAGACTATTCAAGGGTTATACTAACATAAAAGATTTTTTACATCGATTCACCATATTAAAGATTGGTGCTCTTCATATTAGATTACATAGATTGTTATCTGAAGATCAAACAACCCTTTATCATAACCATCCTTTTCATTATATTAGTATAATTTTAAGGGGTGGTTATATTGAAAAACAATTTAATCCAGAAACCAAAAAGACAAAAATTAAAACACATAACAGACTTTCTATCTTGTTTAGGAACAAAAAAATCTATCATCGAATAGAAAGTGTAAAACCTAATACGTTAACTCTTTTTATATCTTATGGTAAAGATAAATGGGATGCAATAAATTATGGTATGCCTAAACATCCAAATGGTGTTTATAAACGAGTTGTGAATAAAAAAGAAAAATGGTGTAAATATACAGACGGTATTTGGCGTATTGGCCACTCATGTATTGGTAAAGCATTAAAAGAAGATCGACCATCAATTCATCAAATTTAAATATGAAATTCCCATTAAATAATTTTAAATACGAAATCCCAATCAACGATGATTTAGGTGCCTTTGGTGTTATTAGAAAATTTGATAGACATACAGGGATAGATTTATATTGTCAACCTAATGATGAAGTTTACGCCATTGAAAATGGTGAAATAGTTGCTATTGAATGGTTCACAGGAGAACCAGTTGGTATGCCGTGGTGGAATGATACAATGGCAATTGCCGTTAAAGGTGATAGTGGAACTATTAACTACTGTGAACTTATCCCACTAAATGGTTTAAAAGTTGGTGATAAGATTAGTGAAGGTCAAGTTTTAGGGAATATAACCCCTGTTTTGAAGAAAGATAAAGGTAAGGTTCCATCAACAAGTATGTTGCATTTAGAGCTTTACACTCAATACGAGGGTAAGTGGGTAGAATGGAGTTTAGATAAAGATAAACCAGACAATCTTTTGGACCCTACTGAATTATTAAAAAATGCAAAAAATGGATGATATAAAAATTTTTGATGATAGTATATATTTATAAAATATGGACACAAAAACAAGACTTAGACGATACCTTTTAGAGGGTAAGCATAGCCATAAGAATGACTACGGTTGTGTTATGGTTTTTCTTAAGGTAGATCAAAAAGAATGGGATAACTTATTGAATCAAATTGAAGAAGAAGATTTATATCAGCCAAAAGATGACCCATCATACGGTAAAGAAACTAACCCACATGTAACTATTTTGTATGGGTTACATGGCACTATCAAAGATTCTGAAATCGAATCAGATTTAAAAGATATCAAAGAACCGTCAATTAAAATGAAAGGAATAAGTGAATTTTCAAATGATAAATTTGATGTTCTTAAATTTGATGTTGATAGCAAAGACCTTAATAAGCTAAATAAACGTTTTAATGAGTATCCAAATACGCAAACTTATCCAGACTATCATCCACACTGTACGATAGCTTATTTAAAACCTAAAACAGCTGAAAAATATAAAAAGAAGTTAAAAGACGTAAAGATTAATTTTGAATGTGAAAATATTGTTTATAGTAAAGTCGATGGGACTGAGAAAACTTATGATTTTAAGGAATAAAACGATATTTATTATAAAAAATAGATCATGTTAAAAAAACTGATAAAAGAGGCATTAGCTTTCAAAGCTCAAATTGATGAGATTGAATGGGAACGCACATTTCCAGATGTGAAGCAAACGTGCGTTAACCCACAAGATTTGGTTGAATATTTAAATAGGGTAAAAGCTAACGCTGGTCTTCATACATATGACAGAGAAAAATTTGATAAAAATCAACCATATGTTCATGCTAAATCTAGTTTATTAAACGCTAAAGGTGAGGTAGATATTGATTATTTTATCAAACAGATAACTTCTAAACCAAATAACTTGGTTAACACCAACGATAAAATATTAAAAAGTGGTGGACCAAATGAATTTGTTTATAAAACTGGTTTACCAGCTTTCAGAGGAATCGCTTACGATATTAAGAAGGGGACGTTTCATTATATTAATACCTGTCCAGGCGCTGGTACCTGTGTAGCTATCTGCTACGCCATGCGTGGTCGATATATTCAATATCCTGTGTCATATGATTCTATGACCAAGCGTTTAAATTATTTATTGAACTTTCCAGATAAGTACGAAGAACAGCTTTATAATGAATTAAAAGCTAAAGCTATTGAACATAGAGCGCTAGCTGGTTATAAATCTAAGGTTATTTTACGTTGGAATGATTCTGGTGACTTTTTTACTAAAAAATACGTTCAGATTGCTGAAAATGTAATGGCTAGACTTCAAGCAGATGGATATAATGTTGAAAGTTATGCTTATACTAAAGTTGGTGATGTAGCTAATACATCAGCACTTGATACAACTTTTTCTAAAGGGGCGAATAAAAGAGAAACTGGTAAAGTAGATACCAAAACACACAAATTTTCTGATGTGGTACCTAAGGAATTATTTAAAGATTTGGATTTACATAAAATTTCTGATGAAGCTGAGTTAAAAAATAGAGTTGCAAAACATTTCAATTTAAATCCTAAAGAGGTGATAACATATGATGAAATGATGCGATTACCAAAAGGTAAAAACCCAAAATGGGCTGTAATTGTAACACCAGAAAATGGAGATGATGCAGCTTTTAGAAAAGATGTAAAAGCAGTATTATTAACACAACACTAAAAAAAGGCCCTTTAGGGGCCTTTTTAATTACCTACCTTGTCCACGATATGACTTAGGTTTTTGTTCTTTTGGGCCGTATTTCTTTTTTAATTTACCCTTACCACTTTTTTTCCCAAATGTTATTTTGGAACTAGCTGAAGATTTCCCCTCTTTTTTTGCCATAATGTTTGTTTTTTCAATAAATACTTGATTTTTTCTAGAAAAACATTATTTTTATAAAAATATATTACATGAAAACATCATTATACATTCAAGTCGATACAGACTTAATCAATCCAATTAGTCTATCTAAACCTAGTGATCAACCACAACCAGAAAATGATGAGGAATCAAAGGTTATGGTAATGAACGACATTACAGCTCTAACGGAAACTTTATGTTTACTGATCAATGTTGCTACCGAGAAAAAATTTTCAGAAAAAAATCACTTAATTAATGCCGTTATTCAACGTTTGGAGGATTTAAGAGGTTAAGAGTTCATAATGACAAATATTTATTTGAAAGAACTTACAAGTTCTTAAAAAAAGGAGTATATTTGCCATGAAAAATTTGAAACCTTTAATCAAAGAAAATGGGGGTAACCCTGTTGCTTTATGTAATCGTTGTTTTTGTATGATGTGTTATGTTTCATGCCCAAACAATGATTTAGATAATACATTAGGTTGTATTGTTACAGAAAAACGAAATCACGGTAATGGTGATTTTATAAAAACAGAGATTGGGAAAACACCCCCAATTTTTTGTGATAAATGTTATGAATTACTATATAAAATGTCTTTAAATTGATACGAAAAGAAATAGTTGGTAAAGAACTTTATCTTTACAATGAAAAAAATGAGTTGATATTCAAACGTTGGCTTGATCACAACTATTCTAAAGTATTCCATGTGAACCCAACGCTAGTTGTTGGTAAACATGAAATGTTGGAGACAATAACTGAAGAAAACGGTCAAATAATAGTTAAAAGACATGGCTAAACTTTCAATAATTGTTGCAGCTACAGATAATAATGTGATTGGTATTCAAAATGATTTACCTTGGCATTTACCAACAGACATGAAGTACTTTAAAAAAGTAACCGATGGTTGTAAAATAATCATGGGTAGAAAATGTTGGGAGAGTATACCAGAAAAATTCAGACCGTTACCCAATAGAAAAAATTTTGTTGTAACTAGACAAGACAATTATAAAGCTAAAGGCGCTATCATTTTAAACGATATTGATTTAGCTTTGTCTACAGCTCATATGGACCCATCTGAGGAAATTTTTGTGATTGGTGGTGCTGAGATATATAAAGAAGCGTTTAACTACGCTACGAAGCTTTATTTGACTAGAATAGAAGGTACTATTGATGGTGATGTATTCCTTCAAGGATTTGATGAAAATGAATGGGTTTTGATATCTAGTTCGGAATCAGTTGAAGAAAACAACTATAAATTTAGATTTGAGGTGTATGAAAAAAAAAAGATGTGATTAAAGTTGCATCTTGAGTGAAATATTAGTAGATTTGTAATAAGAGATAAGCAATGTAGCTTTCTTTGAAAATATAGATTTATGTCAATCAAACAAAAAATCAATGAAGACTTCATGTCGGCTTTTAAAAATAAAGACATGGAGCGAAAAAATTTCTTAGGTGTTATTAAAGGTGAAATCCAAAATGAAGTAGGTCGATCTGGAAAAGATGATGACACTACCGTTTTGGGTATTTTGAAAAAAATGGAGAAATCACTTAAACAAACCAACACTGTAGAATCGTTAAAAGAGTTAACTTATTTAACCCCTTATATACCAGAAACAATGTCTGATTCTGAAATCAGAATTATTGTTAAAGAAATTCTAGGTAGGACAGACATAAATAAAAATATTGGGTTTGTTATGGGTATTTTTAACAAAGAACAAAGTGGTAAAAGCTTTGATAATAAATTAGTTTCACAAGTCATTAAAGAGGAATTGGTGTGATTTTACTAATAATCGTTTCAGTCTTTCTTCACTGGTTTGGTGATTTTGTTCTTCAAACAGATTATCACGCTAAAAATAAGAGCACTAATAACAAAGTTCTTATATCTCATACGTTGATATATAGTTCGGTTTGGTTAGTATCTTCATTATTTTATGGGTGTATAACAATGTCTTTACCATTAGGGATTGTGTTTGCAATTAAATTTAGTTTAATCACATTTATTGCACACACAATAACTGATTATTTTACCAGTAGATTAAATACCAAATTATATAATCAAGGTGACATACATAATTTTTTTGTAAGTATAGGTTTCGATCAAGCCTTACACTATACTCAGTTATGTCTTACTTTTTACTTATTAACAAAATAAAAATATGGAAATAGAACAAATATATGAAACATTAGATAAAATGTTAGGTGATCAAAAATCTAGGAATTTTTTGAATCATTTAGTTAGATCATACATACCTATTAATAAGGTTTCCAAAGTTATTGAAACTGCGGACCCAGCATTTAAGTGTGTATTAAGTAAAAAACCATTGATAACTGTAAGTGGTGTTTTAGAAACATTAAAAACAGAAGAAATCAAAAATTCTTTTCTTACAGAATTAAAAAGTTTCATCGACGATAAAGGTATTAATGTTAGTCGTACATTAGCGAACATTATAGGCGAGGCACAATTAGCTGTTAGTGGTAAAGATACAAACACAGCAATGTCATATGATACTTTCCAAACATTTTACGCTTGGGTGCTTAAAAAATCAATCGAAGGTGATAAACACATCAACTGGTTATTGGGTTCAATAAGAAGAGAAAATACGGTGAAAACAAAAAACGTTAAAAACTCAAAACCAGAAAATAAAGTCAAAAAAACTGTAAAACAAACAACATATACACTTGGTCAAACAAGTGGTGAATTAGCTAATTTAAAATCTAAACTTTTAAATCAAGAAAAAAATAATGTCTAAACATTGTGTTATAATAAATCTAATGGGTGGACCAGGTGTTGGTAAAAGCATATTAGCATCTGAGATTTGGGCGAAATTAAAACGTATGGGTATTACCTCTGAGGTTTCGTGGGAATATATTAAAACAAAACTTAGAGAAAAAGCTGAGAAAGCAATTGCTAATCAAATTTATTTATTCGGCAAACAACAATTTTTACTTTTTACACTAAAAGATGAAGTTGATGTTATTGTTACTGATGCACCTCTTTTATTATTTGCATATTATGATAAAACAAAATGTAAGTTTTTAAAAGACATTGTTGTCAATGAATATAATAAGTATGATAACTTATTATATTTGATTGAAAGAGACCCAGCAGTCATTTATGAGACTGAGGGTAGATATCAAGATTTAACAGAAGCTAAAATTGTTGATACTGAAATGAAGCAAATGTTATTAGATAATAATATAGAATTTAAATCTTTAACTGGAATAGGTGAATCAAGTTTAGAAACCATTTTAATTGATGTTTTACAAAAATTAAATAGAAATTATGAGATTAAACGTTGATTTAACACAAAATAAAAACACAAATATTTTCTTTAGTTCTGATTTTCACTTATTTCATGCTAATGCTATAAAATTTGATAACCGACCATTCAGTAATGTATATGATATGCATGATGAAATTAAAAAAGGTTGGAATGAAACTGTTGGTGAAAATGACATAGTTATTTATTTAGGTGATTTAAGTTTTGCAAAAGCAAATCAAAAACTAGAAGTTAAAAAATTTGTTAATGACTTAAATGGCACTATACACTATGTTATGGGTAACCATGATAAGTTAGATGAAATCAAAAAAATAGGTCGTTTTAAAACAATTCAAGACTATTTAGAAGTTAGAATTAGAAACTATGAAAACGGGAAACAAAGTGAAACTTTGTTTTGTTGTATGCACTACCCAATTTATAGTTGGAATAAAGCACCTCATGGTAGTTATATGGTTCATGGGCACTCACATGGAAATTTACATCATGGTGAAGATGCTTCACTATATGATAATAGACGAATTATAGATGTTGGTTGTATGTTGACTGACTATAGACCCATCGGATATAAAGAAATAATAAAAAAATTATCTAACGTAATTTTACCAAATTTAACAAGAAAGGAAATATGATTGAAGAAACAGAACAAATAAGTATTAGGATGGAAGAGGCACCTAGTATAGAACTTCCGATAGTAGAAAATGAAATAGGTGATTATCATATATTATCACACACTGAAGAAATTTCATTTATTGAATTAGCTGTTATTAATAGTTTTTTTTATGAATCTTTTATCACTAATTCAAACACTTCTTTAATCAATATTAAAGGCTACGGTAATGTTGATGCTGGTCATAGAATTAATTTTGGGGGGGCTTTTGATAATGCAAATGGGTATTGGTTTTTATGTACCTTTATCGATCAACCAAAAATAGAGTATTTAGTTCAAACCAAAGTTTATGTTAATAATCAAAATGAACATATGACATATTTGCACATTAGTTCAAAACAAAGCCAATCATTAAATGATTTTAACCAAGCATTCAAAAAAGTTAAATCATTATCGTTTAATAATTCCGCATTTAAAGGTAACTGTATTAAAGTCAAAATTCAAGATCGACGTTTTAAAGGTATTGAAATTATTGAGTTAGAATCAAATAAAAATAAACTTATACTTACCAATACACAAACAAAATATATTAATCACTTTATAAATCGTGTTAAACGTGGTACTTGTGTGCGATATCTTCTCAATGGGGTTCCAGGTACTGGAAAGACTGAAAGTATTCGTCATGCGGCTAGAGAACTTATGCCTGATGTAACTTTTATCATCCCTGATTTCTCATCAGCCGATGACTTAACAACCATCATGGAAGCTTGTGAAATATTTGATAAAGCTGTTATCATTATGGATGATATTGATTTATTTTTAGGTTCAAGAGAAAATGGTAGTTATACTCGTTTATTGGGTCAATTTCTTTCTTTCTTTGATGGTGTTAAAAAACGTAAAATAAGTCTATTGGCTTCGACAAACGATAAAGGACTTGTGGATAAAGCAGCCGAAAGACCAGGCAGGTTTAATATGACACTAGACTATGGTTTCTTAAACGAGGAACAAATAATTGAAGTGTGTCAAATACATTTACCAAAAAAATGGTTAATTAAAGAAGTTTATGATGCACTTAAAGGTAAGATTAACGGTAAAGATATTAAGATAACTGGTGCTTTTATTGCAAATTTATCTGAGAATATAAGAGAAATGACAGAAGATGATGAAAATTGGGACGTTAATGATACCGTATCTTTGATTGAAGAATCATATAAAGGCTTTTATTCATCACAAGTTGAAAAAGAACGAAGCGGTCTCGGATTCTTCACGAACACATAAAAATAAAATAAAAGTCCCAATAATTTGTTTTATTGGGACTTTTATATTACCTTTGTATCACAAATAGTAAAAAAATGGACATTAAAAAAGCTATAGACCCTAAAAACTACGAAGTAGGAGTTGTCGTAGGGCGTTTTCAAACTGACGAATTACATGAAGGTCATATCAATTTTATCGACCAAGTGTTTGAAAACCATAAGAAAGTAATCATTATGGTTGGTATTTCTAGAATTACTGGCACCAAAAAAAATCCACTTGATTACGCTAGTCGTGAGGCGATGATCAAACAAATCTATCCGAAAGCGGTAGTTTTACCAATTCGTGATGAACGTTTTGATGATCGGTGGTCACAAAATCTTGATAATTTAGTAACCCAACCTTATGGTGAAAAGAAAATCGTACTTTATGGTAGTCGAGATTCATTTATACCTTACTATTCAGGTAAGTATCCAGTAATTGAATTAGAAGATTCTGGTGACTATAACGCAACAAATATTCGCGATAAAGTTTCTAAAGAAACTTTATCATCACGTGATTTCAGACGTGGTATTATTTATCATGCTTTTACATACAGACCTGTCGCTTACCCAACAGTAGATATTACAGTGTCTAACGATAATGGTGAAATCCTTTTAGGTCGTAAACCAACAGAAAAACTTTTCCGATTCATTGGTGGTTTTGTTGACCCATCTGATACGTCTTATGAAAAAGCAGCTAAACGAGAGTTGCACGAAGAAGCTGGTGATATTTCAATTACCGAACCAGTGTATATGATGAGTCAGAAGATCGATGACTGGCGTTATGCAAAAGAAGAATCAGGGATTATTTCATCTTTATTCTTAGCAAAACGAATGTTTGGGGTGGCAACAGCTGGTGATGATATAGCCGAAGTTAAATGGGTGAAAATAGAAGACTTATCTAATTTAGATGAACTTCAGTATAAAATTGTCCCAGAGCATTTAGAAATGATGAAAAAATTCATTACTAAAGTTTATAAAGAAAATTTAATCGAAAATATTGGCTCACCAAAAACAAATTTCAATGAGTTCTCTAACAAGATATAAAATTCTTGCAATTTTTATTGCATTAGCTGTTGTATTTGAAGTTTTGCTTTATATTTGGGAAACACCCTTATTATGGTTGTTTTCTATTTTATCAATAGTTTGTTTGGTTGTTGTTATTTATGATATTAATCAAACAAAACACACACTTTTAAGAAATTTCCCCCTTATTGGGAGATTGCGTTGGGTATTTGAACACGAACGTTCAAAAATTCAACAATATTTTATCGAACACGACACCAACGGTACACCGTATGATAGGGAAAAACGTTCTAATATCTATCAAAAATCCAAAGGTGAAAAGAATACCACTCCTTTTGGTACTCAGCATAATGTTTATGCTACAGGATATGAATTTTTAAAACATTCAATGTATCCTAAAGATATTTTAGAAGTTGTGGATGATAGAGTAACCATAGGTAGTAAATTTTGTACTAAACCTTATTCAGCGTCACCATTTAATATTAGCGCAATGAGTTTTGGTGCTTTATCTAATGCTGCTGTATTGGCACTAAATGGTGGGGCTAAGCTTGGTAATTTTTATCATAATACTGGTGAAGGTGGTGTTTCACCATATCACATTAAAAATGGTGGCGATCTTGTTTATCAGATTGGTACTGGTTATTTTGGTTGTGGTAAAAATGTAGATGGTAAAAGAGTCTTTAATAAGAACGCTTTCTTATTAACAGTGGCTAATGAGGCGATTAAGATGATAGAAATTAAATTATCACAAGGCGCCAAACCAGCCCACGGTGGTATCCTTCCAGCCAAAAAGAATACCGATGAAATTTCTAAAATTAGGGGTGTAGAACCTCACACTGAGGTTAAAAGTCCGCCTTATCATACAGCATTTCATGATGCATCAAGTTTACTTGATTTCATTAAAGAACTTAGAGAATTAAGTGGTGGTCGTCCAATTGGTATTAAATTATGTGTTGGTGATGAAAATGAAATTATTGAACTCATTAACACTATGAGTGCAAAAAAAATGTGGCCAGATTTTATCACCGTTGATGGTGGTGAAGGTGGTACTGGGGCTGCACCTCTGGTATTTACCAATCACGTTGGGATGCCACTTTTGGATGCACTTAAATTGGTTGATTACAAATTGAAAGACATGAGTCTTCGTAATGAAGTGAAAGTAATCGCATCTGGTAAAGCATCGACATCTTTTGATATTTTAAAACTAATTGCTAATGGTGCTGATGCAGTTAATGCAGCACGTGCTTTTATGATGAGTTTAGGTTGTATTCAAGCACGTGAATGTGATAATAATACATGTCCTATTGGTATCGCAACACAAAATTCAGAATTAGTTGCTGGATTAAATCCAGAGGAAAAAAAGGTTAGAGTCTATAACTATCATCATGCGACAATGCATGAGTTGAAAGAATTGGTTGCTGCAACTGGACATACATCAATTTATGGTGTACCTAGAACTAGTTTTATGGTACGAGATGAAAAAAGAGAGTTAAAAACAATATGAAATCAATCTTAAAGGAATTAGGTATTGACCTAACAGGCCCATCAGGGATGGTTGCGTTTGCTCAAACTGCGCAAGGTAAATCAACTTTTACTGCTTATTTAGTGAAAGAACTACACGATGCTGGTAAACAAGTTTCGGTTATATCTGATGATAGTGAAAGTTTATGGATATCTAGACTTAAAAATATTGGTTGTGTACCATCAGATGCCAAGATAATTTATAAACAACTCCCAGTAATAAAAATGAATGAATTGTTTGACTTTATTCAGAAACAAAAAGCAGCGATGCCTTTTATAAATTGTTTGGTATTAGATATAGTAGTAAATTACTACGATAAAACGACACTTACAAAAATAGTAGATTTTGCTAAGCTTAATAATATGTTTTTATTTATGACAAGCCAAAAAAGAAGTTATGGTAAAGAATTTTACAACCAATTGAAGTTTACACCCGAAACATTGGATAAGCTTATGTTATCTGACATTGCTATAGATATTACAAAAAAAGATAATATAAATTTGTCATTTTGGAAGAAATTTTTAAATCTCTTCCGACCTCTATTTGGTTTTGAAAAATTCAAACCTATGAATACTAATGTTAAGGTGTTAAAAAATCGTAGAGGTAGAGATAACTATAATTTTGAATATCAATTAGATTTTAAAAAAATAAACCACAAAATTTCAAAATAAAGTTGCAATAACTGTAATTTTATCGTATTTTTGTAAAAAAAAAATAGTATTATGCAATCAGTAGCACGAAAACTTAAACGAAATTTATCTCTACAATCTATTATTAAAACAAGGCTTGCAGAAGCGATCAAAAATAAAGATTGGATGCAATTAGAATCGCTCCAATCATTGATTGAAAAAGCTCTGGATAAACCAAATAACCTTGTTATGATGGGAGATGCTTATAAGTATTCTCACCACAAATTTTATGAAGACGGAACAACAACCGTATACTCATACATGGAGTCTCGCGGTGGTCGTTTTAACTCAACAGTCTTCTATGGACTTGAAATGTTTATGAAAGAATACTTTGAAGGTGTTGCTTTTACACAAGAAGAACTCGATGAGGCTTACGAATATCTTGGAACCAAATATGGTGTGTTTGGTCGCGAAGACGTATTCGACAAATCTAAATTCCAATACATTCTTGACGTTCACGGTGGTCGTTTACCAATACGCATCAAAGCAGTTCCAGAAGGAACAGTTGTTGGTGTTAAAAACGTTCTTGTAACCATTGAAAACACCGACCCAAATTGCGCTTGGCTAACCAATTTCTTGGAAACCATTATGATGCAAATTTGGTATCCTATTACCGTGGCAACGCTTTCTCACGAAGTTAAAAAAATTGTTCGCCACTATTTCGCTCTTACATCTGACCTTCCTGAGAACATTATGGATACAGCAATTGAATTCGTTCTTAACGATTTTGGTTTCCGTGGTGTGTCTTCATTGCAATCAGCAGGTATCGGTGGTTCGGCTTTCCTTACAAGCTTCATGGGTTCAGATAATACCTACGCTTCAAAACGTGTGGTTCAATTTTATAATACAGATAACGTATTTGGGCTTTCAGTGCCAGCCACTGAACACTCAATTATGACAATGCGTGGTGAAAAGGGTGAGGTTGAGATGATGAAACGTGTACTCATGAAATACCCTACAGGTATAGTTGCGTGTGTATCGGATTCTTATAATATTCTTCGTGCTTGTTCTAAGTACTGGGGTGAAGACTTAAAAGAACTCATTTTAAGTCGTCCTTCAGAACCAGGTAATCAGTTGGTTATTCGTCCTGACTCTGGTCACGTTGTGAACACACTTAAAGCGGTATTTGAAATTTTGTTTGAAAAGTTCGGTTACACCGTAAACTCTAAAGGTTTCAAAGTACTTCCACCACAAGTTCGTGTAATTCAAGGTGATGGTGTAAACATCAATTCAATTGCTGAAATTTACGAAGAACTTTATCGTCTGGGTATCTCTGCTGAAAATATCGTATTTGGTATGGGTGGAAAACTTCTTCAAGCTGACATCAATCGTGATACTCAAAATTTCGCAACCAAAGCATGCTTTGCTATTGTTAATGGTGAAGAGCGTGATCTTGTAAAATCACCTACTGAAGTGGATGAAAACGGTGAACTTAGACCTTCTTTCAAAAAATCAAAACAAGGTCGATTAAAGTTGGTTAAGAACAAAGATGGTACTTATCGTACCGTAACATCACGTGATGCTGATTATGATAGTGTTCACGATGAATTGGTTCCAGTATTTGAAAATGGAAAGATTCTGGTTGAATGGACATTCGAAGAAATCAGAGCACGTATTCAAAACTCATTTAATAAACAAAATTTGGAGGTAGCTTAAAATGGTAGAATTTTTCACAACGTTGTTCGCATCAACAACATTTATAATTGGTGCATGTATTACAATTGCAATATTGGTAGCAATATTGTTAGAATTTGAAAAGGAAGGTTGGGCAACAACTTTTGTATCACTGGGTATCGCTTTGGTATTGTGGAATTATCGAGCTGAGATATGGGATATGGTTAGTCAAAACCCATGGCCAACGGTAGGTTTTGTGGTTAGCTATATTATCATCGGTATTGTATGGTCGTTTATCAAATGGACTACTTATGTGAAGAAAACTTTAGGACGAATCAAAAAAGTTAAAGATACATTTATTGCTGAACACAAAGAAATCAATAATAGTAATCGTGCTGATTTTAATAAAGCAATTGAAAACCTTAGATTAAAAGATTCATCTGGTTACACTATAAGTGTTTACGATAAGACAACTTTGGATGATATCATCAAAAAAGTAACTCCAGTTGCAAATGAAAAGAAAATTATCATTACAGCTTGGATTTCATATTGGCCAATGTCATTGGTTGGTACGTTGTTGAATAATCCATTCCGTAACTTCTTTGAGTGGTTATATGATAACCTTTCTGGTTACTATGACAAAATAACAAACAAATATAAAGAAGACATTTTAAACTAATGGATTGGATAAATCTCAATGGCTGGGAACAAACTGGTTAGGGATTGAAATTATGCGTGTTAGAGAAACTCTTAGAAAAGAAGAACAAAATACTAACTTGTAATGACATATATAGCGTTTAAAGTAGCTGTAATAGAAAGCGAAAAAGATTGGGGTCGTAAAATCGATGACTACATGGTTTGTCAATCTTACGAAGATGGTTTGTTATTTACAGAAGATTTTAATTCTAAAAATACCGAAGAAAGTATACCTGATTGGTATATGGTTGTTGAGGATAAACCAGAAATAATAAATTTAAATCAATCTCAATTTAATTATTTGGTTGAAAATAATAGAGTTTGGTTAAGCCAATTAAAAAACATTAAATGAAAGTACACAGATATGAAGAAAGTGAAGCGATAGTTAGTTCTATTGACCGTCCTTCTATTTTTCTGGCTGGTCCTACAGTAAGAGGTAACCAACCACATTTGACTTCATGGCGTTTTGCCGCAATTGAAGAGTTTGAAAAACAAGGATTCAAAGGTGAATTAATAGTTCCAGAATTCACTTCTAAAACTGAATCAGACAAGGGTAAAGCATGGATACCACTTTGGGAATTTAATGGTCTTAAAAAAGCTGATTGTATCATGTTCTGGATTCCACGTACTCGTGAATTGATCGCCCTCACAACCAATATGGAGTTTGGATATTGGCAAGCACGTGAACCACAAAAAATGATTTATGGTAGACCAGATGATGCTTATCGCATGGCTTATCTTGACATTATGTGGGAGGCAGTTGCTAAAGAAAACAATCAGTACACCCCAACTATCTATAATTCATTAGAAAGCACTGTTTCAGCTTCAATAGCTAAAGCGTATCAAAACTTCAATAACTTTATACCTAAACATATCGAAGAAGCGATAGATGTATGTAAGTCTGAAGAATCGAGTGGTGGCTATGGCTTTATGGGTAGTCCAAAGTATTTTGAGGCCAAAGAAAGAATTGATAATTACTTTAAGAATAAAATAGTTTATTAATATGAACATTATAAAAGTTGGTGTTAGTATTATTCTTATCAATCAATCTAATGAGGTTTTAGTTGGTAAAAGAAAGGGTAGCCATGGGGCTGGTCTTTTATCCGTACCTGGTGGACATCTTGAATATGGTGAACAAGCAGTAACAGCATGTCAAAGAGAATTATTAGAAGAAATTGGTTTGGAAATCGAATTGAATAGGTTTGAAAAATTAACGTATTCAGAAGATTTTTTTGAAAACGGTAAGCAATATATAACGTTATATTTTATGGTTAATAATTTTGATTCAACCTCATTTGAGGTTAAGAATTTAGAACCTGAAAAATGTGAATCGTGGGAGTGGGTTAGCATAGATGATTTACCGAATAATATGTTCTGTGATACATATAATGTGATTAAAGCACTTCAATTATGATACAAGAAAACTTAAAAAACGTTATACGTACAATACCTGATTTCCCTAAAGCTGGTGTTATGTTTAAAGATATAACCCCTGTTTTAATGGATGCTAAATTATCTACTGAGTGTGTTGAGCATTTGTATGAAAAATACAAAGACCAAAAGATTGATGCTGTAGCTGGAATTGAAAGTCGAGGGTTCTTTTTTGGTTTCTTATTAGCTAATAAATTAGGGGTTCCTTTTATTCCGATTAGAAAACCAAATAAATTACCATTTACAACGGTTAGTGTCGAATATGAATTAGAATACGGAACTTCAAAAATTGAAATGAATTCAGATGCTGTTTATAAAGGAATGAGAGTTTTGATTCATGATGATTTATTAGCAACTGGTGGAACAGCTCTCGCAACAGCTAAATTGATTCAACAGCAAGAGGGTGAAATAGCTGGGTTTAATTTTTTAATTAATCTAGCTTATTTAGGTGGTGAAAACAAATTGAAAAAGATTTCAGAAGAAACTTATTCAATATTAAATTATGAAAAATAAAAAATTGGATTAAAATGATCAAATATGTAGATGGCGATTTACTTAAACTTGCCGATGAGGGCTATTTCGATGTAATTGCTCACGGATGTAATTGTTTCTGTGTGATGGGCTCTGGAATAGCCCCACAAATAAAAGCCAAATACCCAGAAGCTTACGCTGTTGATTGTGAAACAACTGCTGGTGATATAAAAAAATTGGGTACAATAACTTACACGAAAAATACAACCCCTATTGTTGTAAACATTTATTCACAATATGATACCAAAGGTCGTAGACAAGGCAAAATGGATTTGGATTACGATGCTTTGCGTTCTGGTATCAAAGCCATGAAAGAAAAATTTTCTGGTAAACGTTTTGGGTTACCGAAACTGGGCGCAGGGCTTGCTGGTGGTGACTGGGATATTATCGAACAAATAATTAAAGAAGAAATGATGGGTGAATATGTAACAATAGTAAATTACGTACCATGAAAGTTAAATTACTAAAAAAAGTTAGAAAGCGTTTCGAAATATGTCATTACCCCAAAGGTATCACCAGACATCAAATATATTATGAAGGTGTTTTTTATACATTATACGACAATAAAGTAGGTCGTGAATACAGGGCTAGTATTAATACAACTAATATTAGTCATTTTATCTGCGCTTCTGATTATGATTGCATTAATGCTTTGAAACAGCAGATAATTAATATCTTAAATAGTGATGGCTACCCCTCTAAAAAAAGAAACGAAATAACGGTGAAAAAAATTTGGTATGTTTAATTATTATTCGTACCTTTGCTAATGCGAAAACATCGTTCTAAATATTAATAAATTTTTTCAAAAATGAGTATTCTTCATTCAATAAAAATTAACCATTTTGAATATAAAGAAAAAAGAAATTGGGATAAAACATATTGGTTTTTTGATTTACATTCTACAGTCTTAAAACCTAATTATCAACACGGTAGTATACCCAAAGAATTTTACCCATACGCAAAAGAAACTATGCAATTTATTAGTAAGCTTGATGATGTGTGTATGGTAATGTATACTTGTTCACACCCACATGAAATTAAACAGTATTTAGAATTTTTTGAGGAAAATAATATTAACTTCCGATATGTGAATGAAAACCCAGAAGTTAAAACTGATTTGAATGGTTATGGGTGTTATGATAAAAAACCTTACATAAATGTTTTGTTTGAAGACAAAGCTGGTTTTAACCCAGAAGTTGAATGGGAAGAGGTTTTAAAATTTATAAAAAGCAAATATGAAGGTTTATAAAATACCTTTAGATAAAAATAACCGAATGGTTAGGGTAGGTTTTGGTAAACACGATGGAGTATGGTTTTTCAGAATTGATTTATGGTTTGTTGGTTATCGTATGAAAAGAAAATAAGTTTATGGGGCGTATACCTAAATTAAGTGATTTTAATAATGGGAAAAGAGCTATAATCGCTTTTAATAAAGAAAAAGATGATGCTCTTCTTTTAACTTCCGAAGAAGTTAAAACAATAGTTCGAGGTTTTTTAGCTGATGAACTTAATTATTTTGCTCATCAAACAGCTAAGGAAAGACGCCAAGAATTAGAAACTTTAATCATAGCAAAACTTGCTGATATTGAAGGGGTTCTAATGGCATCAATAAATAATAAAGTGACTAAAATGGCTGAAAGAATTTATCATAGCATTTTAACAAGTGAATTTGAATCATTGGTTAAAAAAGCTGTTGAAAAGAAATTGAAAAAATAAAACAAGACTTATTAAGAAATTTATGAAAAAGACAATATTAACTTTTAGTATTTTAGTTGTTTTAGTCACATTATTAACTGGATGTGCTGACTCAATTAACGTACAGCCATGTATTAGCCCTTCAGAACATGTTTATGGATTTTGGGGTGGTGTATGGCATGGTTTTATCTCTGTATTTGCTTTTATAGGGAGTTTATTTAGTGATGATATCGCTGTATACGCAGTTAACAATAATGGAGGTTGGTACGATTTCGGTTATGTTGGTGGTTTAGGTTTAATTATAAGAATAGTAAGAGGTGTAACATCAAAATGACAAACGGAATAAAAAAAATAGTAGTATTTACTGGGGCTGGTGTTTCAGCTGAAAGCGGCATCGAAACTTTTAGGAGTATTGTAAATGGTTTATGGTACAATTATGATGTTAATGAAGTTGCAACTCCTATAGGGTGGCAAAAAGATAAAGGTAAAGTTCTTGAATTTCACAATATGTTGCGAACAAAACTACCAACAGTTGAACCAAATTTAGCGCATACAGCATTAGCTTTACTTGAAACTAAACACGATGTTACCATAATAACCCAAAATGTAGACGATTTACATGAACGTGGTGGGTCAACAAATATAATACACTTGCATGGTGAATTAACGAAAGCGAGAGGTGTTAGGTATGAACATAAAGATAGTGTATTAGATGTTGTTTACGATATTGGATACAATGATATAAATATAGGGGACATTTGTCAACTACACAATACTCAATTGAGACCCCATATTGTTTGGTTTGGCGAAATGCCATTTAATGTCGCTGAAGCATATCAAGTAATTGAAGAGGCTGATATTTTATTAGTTATAGGTACAAGTTTGCAAATTACTTATACCATCCCAATGTTAGCATCTGTTAACAAAGAGTGTGAAGTTTATTATATTGACCCTAATCCAGTATCAGTTTTGGAAAATTATGGTGTAAAGGTTAACTATATTTTAGAAAAAGCAACCAAAGGAGTTCCAGAATTAGTTAATAAACTAATGGGTATTGAATCAAAAGAAGAAAACATATGAGTTTAGTTAAAATTACTATTACAGAAGACCACATCAATCTCTTGAAAAATCTTCAATGGAGTGTTGATAAAAACAACATCATTAGCAACGTTAAAAACGATGGTGATGAGATTGCACCACCATTTGGTGCTAATTCAATTTATGAGGCTATTGATTTGATTTTAAATGGTAAATCATCTGTAGCTATTGAAGATGAAAATGAATTCCCAACATATTCACAAGAACAACGAAAAGTATGGGATAAGCTATATTCTGAATTACCATTAGCTTTAGAAGTTATATTATCTCTTGGTAAATTTGAAGTGGGTACGTTTACAACCAAATATCACCTTAGAAACTGGAAAAAATATGAACATTTTTAGATTTTTAGCAATCTTATTGCTTGTGTTAGTTATTATGATGATTATTAAATTCATCGCGGTGATGGTTTTATTCATTGCAATGTTATTTAAATACTTTGTCATTGCTGTGATCATATCATTTGGGATTTACTTTTTATTATCACAAAAAGAAAAGAAATGAAAGTAGGTGTATATGCTGGGTCATTTAATCCATTCCATAATGGCCATTTGAATATTTTACTCAAAGCTGAAAAAATATTTGATAAAGTTATAATCGCTAGAGGTATCAACCCTGAAAAATCTAATGTTGTGGTACCATTACCAGAAGTTTTAGATAATCGATCTGTAATGCAGTTCAGTGGATTACTAACTGATTTTGTTAAAACATTACCGTATGAAAACGTAACGATTATTAGGGGCTTGAGAAACACAACTGATTTACAGTTTGAACTTAATCAATATCGTTATTTTCAAGACCTTATGCCTGAAGTACAAGTAGTAAGTATTTTTTGTGATAGGGAATTTGAACATATTTCTAGTTCAGGGATTCGAGCACTATCTTCATTTGGTAAAGAACATGTGGAAAAATATCTAATTTAGTTTGGATAATTAAAATTTCTATTGTACCTTTGTACATATGACAGATATTGAATTTTCATTGTTGGTGGTACCAAAAGTTTTATTAGCGACTACTTGTGGTGTATTACTAGGTTGGGAGCGAGAGCTAAAACATAAAGTGGCTGATATTAGGACTCATGTTTTAGTTTGTGTTGGTGCTGTATTATTCACCGTTATCGCTAAACTAGTTGGTGACACCACTGGAGAAGCTGGTCGTGTCATTGGACAAATAGTGACAGGTGTTGGTTTTTTAGGTGCAGGGGTTATTTTTAAACAAGATGATAAAATTGTTGGGGTAACATCTGCTGCTTTAATATGGTTAATTGCAGCCATAGGTGTTTTGATTGGTTTAGATTTTCATCTATCAGCACTTATATTAACTCTTGGGTCACTTTTACTAATGTTAATTTTACAAAAATTTGAAAAAATAATTAAATAATGGAATCAATTCTTTTCGCCATTGATGGTCGCAACGATGTTGCCAAAAATATAATTCAAAAAGGTTTTTCAATCTTTTCAACTGAATTTACCACAAAATTAGGTAAAGTAAATATCCAAAAATTTTCAGATAACGAATCATGTTTGGACTTTGAAGATTCAGTAAGAGGTAAACGAGTTTATTTACTTACGTCCCCAAACACACCTGAACAAATTGTTCGTTTATTTTTAGCTATTGATGCAGCAAAACGTGCTGAAGCTAAAGAGATCATACCAATTCTACCATATTTCCCATATGCTCGTCAGGATAAAAAAGACCAACCACGTGGCCCTATTGGTGCTAAAATGGTCGCAACAAGTATTGAAGCTTTAGGTGCTACTTCTATAATTACTTTTGAGCTCCATGCTGATCAGATTCAAGGATTTTTTCAAATCCCAGTAACACACATTGAAGGTAAGAATGTATTTGATGATTATATTTTTAGTGTATGTGATGAAAATACTATTTTGTGCGGACCAGACGCAGGGGCTAGTAAACGAGTTAAACGTATGAAAGATCGTTTACAGAAAACTAAAAACATTTCATTAAGTTTTGTCATGATTGATAAAACAAGAAGTAAAGCAAACCAAATTGATGAAATGATAATCATTGGTGATGTAAAAGGTAAAAATGTTATCATTATTGATGATATGGTAGATACAGCTGGTACCCTTTGTAAAGCTGCTAATGAATTGAAAGAAGCTGGTGCTAAATCAGTTAAAGCTGTAACAACACATGGGGTTTTATCAGGGAATGCTTATGCGAATATTGGTGCTTCTAAGTTAGATGAAGTTGTGATTAGCAATTCGATCAAACGAAAAAGTATTGATGAATTGTGTATGGTTGATTATTCGGAAGAAAAATGCTATAATATTCGAAAAGCTTACGACAAAATCAAAGTTGTAGATGTTGATAAACAAATAGCTATGGTAATTATGGCCAAAGACAGCGACACAAGTTATGAACAACTTAAAAATTAATACTTCACATTTAAGTTAAAGAATATGGGAAAGAAAACACCGCTAAGTAAACGTATGAAGTCATATGAACTTTGCTATGAAACCAAAGTTCCTGAACGTTCATATATTATGATTCGTCTTGATGGTAAGAACTTTAGTAAATACACTAAAATGTTCGAGAAACCATTTGACGATACACTCTCAAATGTGATGGATGTGGCAACGATTGAACTTTGTAGTAAATTACACCCTAAGTTTGCATACACGCAATCAGACGAAATAAGCTTGTTATTTACAACAATTGATAACATTGATGCTGAGACACCGTTTGAAGGTAAAGTACAAAAATTAGCTTCTATTTCTGCCTCAATTTTAACAAGTTCGTTTAATGTTAATATGTTGAAATTGATTTCTACTTTTAAATATAAACCAGATGAATTAATTTTCAAAATTCAAACTGGGACACTTGAAGAAATCAAAGCAACGTTTGATGCTCGTGTATTTGTAATACCAGATTACCGAGAAGTATCAAATTATTTTGTATGGCGTCAGCAAGATTGCACACGTAACAGTGTAAGTATGGCAGCTAGTGCAAATTTTGATCACGAGTTGCTTAATGGCAAATCTAGCGAAGAAAAACAGGAAATGCTATTTCAAGAAAAAGGCATCAACTGGAATGACTACACAGTTAAATACAAGCGTGGTGTGATAATCAAAAAAGAAAACATCTTTTTGGAAGGTCCAAACGGTGAAGTTGTTCAGCGTAACAAATGGATTCCAGATTATCAAACACCTATATTTACGCAAGATAAAGATTATCTATACAATTTAATCCCGATTATGAAATAATCGGGATTCTTTTTACTTGCGTTTTACGAATATTAGTAGTATATTTGCATAAATAACACGAGTTTAATAAATCGTTAATGAATTTTAATCAACTTACGGATGAACAAATAGACCGTATTAAAAAAGTTTATAATCAAAAGACAAATGAGTCTTGGGAAAAAAGAGCGTTCATGTTAGCCAAAGAAATTGGGGTATCTGAACGAACCATTAGAAAATGGGTGTCTGAAAAATTAGGATTAAAAGAAAAAACAGTTGTAGAACCAGAACAATACGTTAAAGCTAAAAAACGTAAATTCGATAAAACAAAATCTCGTTTTATCATTTCTTGGGCACAAAATAACACCCCAGTTAACAAAGGTTTTTATGATAACATTGAAGCATATGCGAAAGAAATTGATGCTGATATTCACATTATACTAGGTCGTTATAAAAACCCTACTTCAGTTTTTGAAGATGCAGAAGAAGAGTTTTGGGATGAGGATGTAATGAAATATGCTGATGCAAATAGACACGATATCCATAAATACGTTTCTATCATGTCTGACGTTAAAATTCAACCAACCGCTGTTAATCCTATGAGTGGTATGCAAGGTTTAAGTGGTGTTAATTCATGTATTTTCGGTTCACCTAAAGTACAAATGGAAATGATACCAGTACTTGAAGGTAACAAACCTAAGATGATGTTAACCACAGGTTCAGTCACTATGAAAAATTATACAGATTCTAAATCTGGTAAAAAAGGTGAGTTCCATCACGTATATGGTTTTGTTGTTGTTGAAATAAAAGACAAAAATACTTTCTTTGTTAGACAAGTAACAGCAGATGATAAAACTGGTAGTTTTTCAGATTTGTTCTATAAAGTTGAAGGTGGTATTGTTAGTAAAATCAAAAATATTGAAGCGATAGTTTTAGGTGATGTACATTTTGGTCACCATGATCAAACAGTGATTGATAAGACACTTGAATTCATGGACAAGGTTAAACCTAATCACGTTATTCTTCATGATGTATTTGACGGTGATTCAATCTCACACCATCAAATGAAAGACCCGTTTATTCAGTACGGTAAAGAATTAAATGGCACTAATGATTTGAAAAAAGAGTTAGATTTATTAATGTCTTGTCTTAAACCATTTGATAAATATAAGAATGTTGTTATTGTTAGAAGTAATCACGATGATTTTTTAGATAGGTGGTTGAAGAATGAAGATTGGAAGAAACAACCGACATTCAAAAATTCTAGATTGTACATGCAATTATCTGATATATTGCTTGAGCAATATGCCAGTGACCCAATGAAAATCAAAGGTGTTATCCCAGCACTTATCAATCAAAAGTATCCTAAATTTATCACACTTGGCCGTAATGCCTCGTATAAAGTAAAAGGTGGGTGGGAATTAGGTCAACATGGCGATGTCGGCTCTAATGGTTCTAGGGGGTCTTTGTTACAGTTTAGACAATTAAACACAAAAATTATTGTTGGACACTATCACTCACCAGGACGTAAGGATGGGGCATTGGCCGTTGGTACTTCAACCAAACTAAGAGTTGGGTATAACAATGGTGCTAGCACATGGTTACAATCGCATGTTATAATACATGAAGATGGTCGTGCCCAACACATAAACTTTATAAATGGAGAATTTACAACTTTTAAATGATGAACAAATATAATTTTAATATTTTCGGACCCAATTTGGTTCAAGGTTTTTATTTGATACCAACACTAAAAATTGAAAGACACGATTTACGTTCTGTTAAATTTGGAATCACTACAATTTTTAGTTTGGTGTTCTTAAAATGGGAAGTATTATCTTTTTATGTTAACATTAAGAAAAAAGTTGGTATTATAAAATAAAAGTACTACCTTTGTATTATGGGAAAAGAAATTGAACGTAAATTTTTACTGGCTGAAGGAGCCAGCATACCTATTCCTAGGTTGCATGAAAAACACCTTATAAAACAAGGGTATCTTCATGCGGAAAAAGGTCAACAAGTTCGTATAAGGATTTACAACGACTTTAAAGCCTACATTGGTGTAAAATTCACCGAATCTCAAATTAGAGATGAGTTTGAATACCTTATACCTCTTGAAGATGGGTTGGTAATGTATAGTAAAACCAAAGATAAACTTGAAAAGAAACGTTTGAGTTTTAAAAGGGGTAAAGAACATTACGATGTTGATACATTTCCTAATGGTTTGATTTTTGTTGAAGTTGAATTCAAGTCAATCAAAAACATGGAAAATTGGATTAAACCAAGTTGGATTGGTGAAGAAATCACTAAAGATAGTAAGTACTCCAATATAACACTTGCAAAGAAGAATTTGAAATTTTAATGACTAAAAAGATTACAATAAATCTTGATTTTGATGGTACGTGTGTAAAACATAATTATCCATTAATAGGTGATGATATTGGTGCAGTTCCAGTTTTGAAAAAATTGGTTGAGCGTGGTCATCAGTTGATTCTTTTTACTATGCGTAGCAATGATGTATTTGAATATCCAGACGGGACTAAAACCAATACTGGATTATCAGACGCTATAGATTGGTTTAAAAAGAATAATATCCCTTTGTATGGTATCCAAACCAACCCAACTCAAAAATTATGGACATCATCACCAAAAAGTTACGCTGAATTGATGATTGATGATTCAGCCTTGGGTTGTCCTTTGAAATGGGATACAATTGAGGTAAATGGTGTGTTAACAAACGTAGGTAGACCTTATGTTGATTGGGTAAAAGTTGAAGAATTATTAAAAAGGATAGGACTGATATGAATTGCCCTTATTGTAACGCAACGCTAAATGCCGAAGGCCCATACGGGTATTTAGCTTCTCATCAATCTGGTGAAGTTTTAGGCTATATTTATAGATGCCCTAACCATGAAGGATTTGAGGTCGAAGAATCAGCCAATACATATCTTGAACTTATTGGGTCAACGCTAGAAAACCTAGGTTTAACCTCTTGGGAAGAATTGAGTTGTGATAGCTATGTACATAACGTATCTGGGTCATTTTATACTGATAAACAAAATAATTTGTATTTAGGTTACCCTTGTTAAAAAAAAATAAAATGGAAAAACAAAAAATAACATTTGATGAAATTATGGAAATTTCATCAAAACTTGAAATAAAAATTGGCTTGATTGAATCTGTTGAGAGTGTGCCTAAAAGCTATGGTCTTAAATTAAAAGTCGACTTTGGTAATGGCGACTTACGAGAAGTTTTCACAAATTTAGGTAAAACACACGAACCAGATAGCCTAGTTGGTTTAACGATGCCATTTATTACCAACATAACACCTGTTGAAATTAAAGGTGTTAAAAGCGAAGCCATGATTATAGTTGGTAAATCCCCTCAAGGAAAAGACCAAGTTGGTTTGGATTATATAGGTATTGGAACAACATTACTTTAATAAAATAAAACTATGAAAACAATATATAAATTTGAAGTAGATTACGGTAGACATGGAAGTCTATCTGGTATTTTTTCTTGTGAAAAAGAAGAGATAGAATCTTTAATTGGAAAAGAGATTCATTTTGGTGACGTTTTGGGTAAACATTCTGAGGTAATATTAATCCTTCAAAAGGAACATCTAACTGAAGTCACCAATGATGAAAAATTTGTTGAATTATTCGATGAATATAACTTACAAAAAGGATTTAATCCTTTGGATTATCACTCTCAAGAAGAAGTCTATGGTATTTTAGATAATGCCAATAATGAGATAGTTTTCTCAGGAAGTCAATCAGAAGTTAATAATGAATACAATAAAAATTATTCATTTGGATTATATGATATTGTAATATTGTATTAATACTTGATTAAATTATGACAAAAACAATTGCCGCTGGTGTTTTTTTGGTTAATAAAAAAGGTGAAGTTCTTATTTGTCACCCAACCAACCATAAACCAGATTTTTATAGTATACCTAAGGGTAAAGTTGAAGAAGGTGAAGACTTAAAGATTGCTGCTATACGTGAAACATACGAAGAAACTAATGTGACAATACCAACTCATTCAGTGATGCATCAATTAGAGATGGTGAATTATTCACATAAGAAAAAAGCAATATATCCGTTTGTATTATTTGAAGGTGAAAATGAACATTTAAATTTTGATGAATTTGATTTGAAATGTAATTCAAATGTTCCAGAAGAAAAAGGTGGTTTTCCAGAAATGGATAGCTATCGTTGGGCTTCATTTGAAGAAGCTCAAAAGCATTTACATGATACACAATCTGTTTGCATTGACAAGATTAAAACCATGTTTTATGAGAAAAATAGACTTACATGGAGTTAAACATGCTGATGTTCAATCTAGATTAGACACTTTTTTTTGGGAAGAAATGAAAAAAGGTGCAAAATTTAGTTTAGTTGTTACTGGTAATAGCACTAAAATGAAAGTACTTGTCACCAAAGTAGCTCAAGACTATGGTTTTAAAGTTGTGCAAGACCCAACAAATGGAGGTTCGGTAATAATTCAAATGTGATGAATCAATGGGTTGTATATATTGTAGAATGTAAAGATGGGACTTTGTATACTGGTATAACTAACGATTTAAATAGGCGGTTAAAAACACATAATGAAGGTAAAGGGGCTAAATATACTAAAACTAGATTACCAGTTGTTTTAAAGTACTTTAAAACACTTGAAAATAAAGCCCAAGCATTAAAAGAAGAGTACAAAATAAAACAGCTAACTAAAAAACAAAAACTAGAATTAATAGAAAATCAACGATAAAGGTTGATTTTTAATATATAATCTTGATATTTATGAAAAATATGTATCATGGTTACATCAAAAAAACTTAAAATGGGTGAGTATGTTATTGTCGTCGAACATAACTCAAATACCAATTTACTTATAGTTTCCATATATGATGAATTGGGTGAAGTAATCGAATCAGTGGAAATAAGTGATAATGAAATAGACGATCAAAACAACCCATTTGATGGGATATTATAAGTATGAGTAAAAGTATTGAAATACAAGCGCCTAATCCGCTAAAGTTTAAAAAAGACCACTTAACAGTGTTTTTAGCTGGCTCTATTGAAATGGGGGCAGCTAAAGAATGGCAAAAAGAAATCGTTCAAGAATTTAAGGACGCTCCCGTTACATTTTTTAATCCAAGACGAGATGATTGGGATTCAACTTGGAAAGAAACTAAAGACGATAAAAACTTTAGTCAACAAGTTAATTGGGAATTAGAAGCATTAGAGGTTGCGGATGTTATTCTTATGTATATTGACCCTGAGACTAAATCCCCAATAACTCTATTGGAAATGGGTGTACATATTCGTGATTCAAAACTTATTGTATGTTGCCCTGATGGGTTTTATAGAAAAGGAAACGTTGATGTGACTTGTGAAAAATATGGTACCAAACAAGTAGACTCACTTGAAGCTTTGAAAAAAGAACTTGAAAAGTTAATAAATGAATAAAAACAAAAAACAACATTTCATTAACCGTGAAATTAAAGCTACTGACGTTAGAGTAGCTGAAATTGGTGTTATGTCTTTAAATAACGCTTTAAAAACAGCTGAAGAACAAGGTTTAGACCTTGTTTTGATTTCACCTTCAGCTCATCCACCTGTTTGTAGAATTATGAATTATGAGAAGTTTATATATGAACAGGCTAAAAAAGATAAAACCAAACCTAAAACCCCAGACTTAAAAGAGGTTAAATTTAGTAGAACTATTGGTGATAACGATGTTACATATCGTCTTAAGCAAATTACCGAATTTTTACAAAAAGGCCATAAAGTTAAATTATCAATGAGATTTGGTAATAGGGAATTAACATATGCAAAAGATGGTGAAGAAGTTTTATTGAAAGTTGTCATGGGCTTAGCTGATTATGGCGTACCCGAATTTATGCCTAAGTTAGAGGGTCGTAACATGTTTATCATTATTAGACCTAAATCAAAATAATGCGTCTGGTTATATATAACTATCTCAGTAAAAATTATACGTTAAAATATAGTGGGTCTCACGAGGTTTTTTATATCTATGATTTAGAAAATAACGTCATTTATAGAAACAGTCTTTTCGATGAGCTAAAACGGATTTTTAGTTTAGATGATGCTGATCTTGATTTTGATAGTGATTTGTTCAAGACTTATTCTGAATGGGTTGAAGACAATAAAAACTTTGCAGTATTAGTAGATTAAACTATTTAAAAATATGAGATGTAAACGTTACTTGCAACATAAATTTGCATATTTAAGAAAAAAGTAGTACCTTTGCAATGAAAATTTTTACAAATAGAAAACTAAAATTACGTAAAAAAATTGAGATTTGTTCTTTAACAAACGATATTGACGGAATTTTAAAAGCGGTTGATGAATATGAAAAAGATAATTTATCAACTATTGAAAAACTAAAGAGAAAAAGACAAATAGAACTAAACCGTATAAACGGAGCTCTTAAACAAACAATAAATGCGCATTCAGTAATAACTAAACAGTTAATTGGGTCAGCGAGTAAAAGAATATATGGTAGTTTATTAGCCGATAAAACACAAAAACAAAAAATATTTGATAAATTAAGTAGGATTTATCTTACTTTTTATTATTGTTCGATATTTATAATAAAGTTAGAATTTATGAAAGTAACCAAAAATAAAATATCAATCACGATTAGTGATAACAATAATAAACGTTTAATAAATGAATCAACCAATAAATCAAAATTGATTGATAAATTATTAACAAAATATTTTAATGATAAAGATGAAGGAATGTTATCTAAATAACACAGAATTTAGTTGCAAAACAGAGAACGTTATTTATGCTTTATTGGAACCAAAAACAAATGAAATAAGGTATATTGGTAAAGCTAAAAATCTTGAACTTAGATTACGTAAACATGCTCAAAGTTCAAAACTTAAAGAAAACACGCACAAAAATAATTGGATTAAATCATTATTAAAATCTGGAGAGAAATTTATTGTTGTAGTTATTGATTCGGCTTTGACTAATGATGAATTAAATAAAAAAGAAGTTAAATGGATTTCATACTATAAAACTATTGGTTGTAGATTAACCAACGCAACGAATGGTGGTGATGGAGGTAAATTGTCTCAGGAGTCAATATCTAAAATGAAAGAAACTAAGAAGAAAAACCCACAAAAACCATATTGGATAGGGAAAAAATTTGAAAAAGAACATTGTGAGAATTTATCTAAATCAAAAAAAGGTTATGTAACTAATGATGAGACTAAAGAAAAACTATCTAAATCACATAAAGGATTAAATACGTGGAGTAAGGATAGAAAGCTATCTGAGGAAACAAAAATTAAGATGTCAAAAAGTAGAATAGGTAAAGTAAAAAATTATAATGCGGTCTACCAATTAGGGTTGAATAATGAAATAATTAAACGTTGGGACGCGCCCTATTTTGCTGAAAAAGAATTAAAATTATCAAGAAGTAAAATAGATTCAGTTTGTAAAGGTAAACGTAAAACGACTGGTGGTTTTGCATGGGTTTACGTTGAAAATTATGATGAAATTAAATGTAAAACGGAAAAAGAAATGGAAAAAATAACTAAATTAGCAGTATTTGACTTTGATGGTACATTGGTTAGTAGTCCATTGCCAGAAACAGGTCGTAAAGAATACGAAGAAAAAACTGGTGAAAAGTGGCCACACAAAGGATGGTGGAGCCGTGGTGCGTCTTTAGATCACACGATTTTTGACATACCAATCATTCCAAATGTTATTGAAGATTATAAGAGAGTTAGACAAGAAGCTGACACAACTGTAATCATGTTAACTGGTCGTTTGGAAATTTTGAAAAACGATGTAATGGCTATCTTGGAAAAACATGAATTGATATTTGACCATCATTTTTTTAACACTGGTGGAAGCACTGATATTGTTAAAATGGCAACGCTTGATAAATTTTTGGAAGAACACCCAGATATAGTACATGTAGAACTTTGGGACGATAGATTAGAACATATCCCTCAATTTACAGAATGGGGTACCAAAAAAGTTGAAAGCGGTAGACTACAACATTTTGATATCCATGTTGTACCAACAGGAAGACATTAAACCCACGATTTGTGGGTTTTTTGTTGTATTTATAATTAAAAAGTAGTATATTTGCTTTATGACTAAGTATGAAAGATTAAAAACTGAGTTAATAGAACAAGGTAAAGGAGTGATGAAAGTATTTGGTAATTCTATGTTACCTATAATCGAAAGTTCTTCACTATTGACATATGAAGTCAAAGACGAATATGAGGTGGGTGACATTGTATTTTGTAAAGTTAAAGGACGTATAATTGAAGCGCACAAGGTCATTAAAAAAGATAACAATAAAGGTTACATGATAGCCAATAACAGAGGCTACGAAAATGGTTGGACCAAAACTATTTTTGGCTATGTGACTGAAATAAACGGAAAAAGAAGATGAACGGAGATAAAATAGTTCAAATCGCATGTAAAGAAGTTGGGTATACCGAATCCCCAGCAAATTCAAATAAGACCAAATATGGAAAATGGTTTGGTTGGGATGGTGTTGCATGGTGTGCAATATTTGTTAGTTGGTGTTATTATAAAGCTGGGTTAACACTTGACACATTAACCAATAAAAACGGCTTTGCTGGGTGTCAGTTGGCTGTTAGTCATTATCGTAAAACGAAACGAGTAACAACTAACCCACAAGTAGGTGATCTTGTTTTCTTTGATTGGAATGGTGATGGTAGACATGACCATGTGGGTATATTTATTAAATGGATAGATAAAACTACTTTTCAAACAGTAGAAGGTAATACATCCCTTACTAACCAGTCTAATGGTGGTGAAGTAATGATACGTGAAAGAAAAAATAAGAATGTTTTATTTGTTCACCCTAAAGCTTTAGATTAATGTCTGAGTCTATTAAAAGATATATTGAAGAAGTTAAACGAAATGTTAGATTTGATATTGATCACGAATATTGTGAAAAAATAGGATTTAAGTTTATCGATAACGGTATAGACGCAACAAACATTGGTTTTTTAAGTTTAATTTGTAATTTAAAGTTTTATGATAAATTCTTTTATCGATAGTATCAAGTTGGATACTTTAGACAAAAATAGTTTTAAAAAATTATTCGAAAATAAAAATATAATTGATGGGTCTATAGTAGCCGACATCAAAGGTATTGCCATGTTTGATAAAATCATTATTGATGTGGACCAACTCAGCGATCTTAACCCAAGAATTCAAGTTTTTTGTTTATTACATGAACTATGTCATTCTTTAAGATTTGATAAATTGGGTGCTGATCATTATCTTAAGATGTTAGCAAATGAAAATTTTGATGAGTTTGCTTATATGGTTATTTATGAAGAATTGTTAGCCGATAGATTTGCGTCATTTATGTTTTATAGATTAACAAATATGACGTATAGGTGGGATGAAACACAAAAATTGTCGCACCCTTATTATCGTAATCAATATGTTAAAAATATGGTACCGTTATTATTTAAAAAAATTAAAAATAGAAAAGCCTATGAAAAGTTTTGGGCTAAATTTTACGAAGAAAAATGATTAAAATAAACGATATTTTAGAAGGAAGATTAAGTGTGAATGCTAGTGGTAGCGCTTATCTAGTTAATCCAGATTTACCAAAAGATATTTATATATCTAAAAATAATACGAACAAAGCATTCCATTTGGATAATGTTAAAATACGTATTATCGAAGGAAACGGCAGATCAATTGAAGGTGAGGTAATTGAAATCGTTAAAAGATTTAGAACTGAATTTGTAGGTACAATTCAAATTTCACCAAGATATGCTTTCTTTATACCCGATAGTAATAAGGTACCTTATGATTTCTATATTCCCTTAGATAAAACACAAGGGGCTACAGATGGTCAAAAAGTTGTTGCCAAGATAACCAAATGGAAAGATAATGCCAAATCACCTAACGGTGAAATTATACGCATTATTGGTGATGCTGGTGAACATGAAACAGAGATACATTCTATACTTGAAGAGTATGGTCTACCATACGATTTTGAACCAGATGTAATCGCTGAATCGGAAGCAATTTCAGAAAGTATACCACAATCAGAAATTGATAAGCGTAGAGATATGAGAAACGTGCTTACTTTTACTATTGACCCAGCAACCGCAAAAGATTTTGATGATGCATTGAGTATTGAATGGAAAGACGGTATTGCTGAAATCGGTATTCACATTGCCGATGTAAGCCATTATTTACGTCCAGATACTGAATTAGATAAAGAAGCATATAAACGAGGTACTAGTGTGTATCTTGTTGACAGATGCGTCCCAATGCTTCCTGAAAGGCTTTCTAATGGTTTATGTTCGCTTAATCCTTATGAAGATAAGTTAGCATTTTCAGCAGTGTTTAAAATGGACCATAATGGTCATGTGTTAGAAGAATGGTTTGGTAGAACAGTGATAAATTCAAATCATAGGTTTACTTATGAAGAAGCTCAAAAAATAATTGAAGCTGGTGATAGTAAAGAAAAGCAAATGTTAGAAATACTTTCTCTTTCTTCTATACACTCTGAAGAAGAATCAACTAAAATTTGTCAAGCTATATTGGCATTAGATAAATTAGCTAAAAAAATTCGTAAAGGTAGAACAGCAAAGGGTTCGATTACTTTTGATAAAAGTGAATTGCGTTTTGAATTAGACGAAAACAATAAACCTATAGGTTTGATATCTAAACATAGCAAGGATTCTAATAAACTTATTGAAGAGTTTATGTTGCTCGCAAATAGACATGTTGCTCAATTTATTAATAGCAAAGGTTTACCAATGGTTAATCGTGCTCATGATAAACCTAACGAAGAAAAATTAAATTCTTTAAAAGATTTTATCAAACAGTTTGGTTATGATATCAAAACCCAAGACCCTGTTGAAATAACAACAACACTTAATAAACTGTTGCAAGATGTTAAAGATCAACCAGAGGAAAATATGATCAATAACCTTGTTGTTAGAACCATGCAGAAAGCTGATTATAGGACTAAGAATATTGGTCATTATGGATTAGGTTTTTCGAACTACACACATTTTACTTCACCTATTAGACGTTATCCAGATATAATGGTGCATAGATTATTAGCAAGGTATCTTGATGGTAAACCAACACCTAAATTGGAAAAACTTGAAACAAAATGTCAGTACTTGTCAGAACGTGAAAAGAAAGCTCAAAAAGCAGAACGTGATTCAATCAAGTTTATGCAATGTGTTTATATGAGTAACAATGTTGGTAAGGTTTATAAGGGTATTGTAACATCAGTTGCTGAATATGGTTTATTTGTTGAAATACAAGAAAATAAATGTGATTGTTTAGTGAAAATGAATAACATCTTTGGTAATTGGGTTTGTGATATGAAAAATTATTGCTTTAATGATTTGGTTTCTGGTCAAAAAATAAAATTAGGTGATGAACTTATGGTTGTAATCACCAAAGTAGATATAGAAAGAAAAACTATTGATGCCACAATTTTAAGATGAAATTAGAAGATTTCATAAAAGAATATGTTCAAAAAATGTATCAGTTATCGTTAGCTAATGATACATTTAAATTTTCACATATTAGAACAAAAGAAGAGGTAAATCAATCTAAATTAGTTGAAGAGCTAAGTAAAATATTCTCCTATAATAAGGATAACTCGTCCTTTATTGTCAAAATAGTTAACGACTTTTATCAAGCTGAAAAATTCAAAACCTTATTAAGGTTTCATGCAGAAATAGAAAATTTTGACTATAGGAAAAGTTCATTTGAGTTATTAGAAGAACTAACCATATCTCTTTTTAATAGTAACATTAATATTAATATAGAATTTATACGCCAAAATAATTTTATGTATAAGCTTTTTGATGAATACTACTATGAACAATTCGTTAAACTCGGTAAATTAGATTCTATTATTACTAGTATTGATTTTGAAAAAACAAATTGCTCTTATCTAGAATCGGAAGTTAACCCATTGGTTTTTAATGAAACAGTTGGTGTTAGAAACTTAATAATTGATGGTGTTAAAAAATCATATATAAAATTTTTTAATGCTAAGTTAAATACATTTTTAGAAAGATCAACAATAAAAATGGGTAACACTAATTGGTATATCGAAAATTTAGACTACGGTATTTTAAACATTAACAATGTTAAAAACCTATTTAAAGACGAAAATCCTGAAGTTTTAGAAAACTTCGATACAGTGTTTAATATGTGGTATGAAACAGAAGTGATAAAGGCTAGTGAGAAAATTATGAATATTTTTTAATTTTAATCAAAAAAAGGTGCATATTTGCAAAAATCAAGAATAACATGATCATACATTTTTTAAAAAACAAAACAATTTTTAGGAACAAATACAAAACACATGGCGAAGCGGCTATTGTATCTTGTTTCTTTAATCCAACAAACAATCCTTACAGAACAAAAGCTTTTAAAATCTTCTACGATTCGATAAAGCACCTTAACCACATCATTGTTGAATGCGTTATAGGAGATGCAACCCCAGAATTAACTGGATTAAAAAATGTTATTACAGTTAAAACGAATACACTTCTTTGGCACAAAGAAGGGTTATTAAATATGGCTATTAAATCACTACCAGCACATATTAAATATGTTTTTTGGCTAGATGCGGATGTTATATTTACGAATAAAAATTGGATGGTTGAATCAGTTGCAAAACTTAAAACCAAAAATATTATTCAACCATTTGAATACTGTGTACATCTTGATCAAGATGAACTAGAACCAAATTTTAATATGAATACAGCAAAGTTATCAGTTGATTCAGTTATGGTTGTGAATCGCCACCCAAAAGTATGGCGTTCTTTTGGTTCTAATATGGAAGACAGAAAAGATAGAGCGGCTAATCAAAATTATGATTTTCATGGTCATGTCGGTTTTGCTTGGGGTGCCAAGCGCTCATTACTTGAAGCGTGTCCACTATATGATAAAGCGTTGATTGGTGGTGCTGACCATATTATGGCACATGCTGCTGCTGGACACATTCCTCATACATGTATTACAAAATCATTTACTGAAGATATTGAAGCCGTTAATGAATGGTCAAATAAATTTTATGCTCACACCAAAGGATTGGTTGGGTATACCAAGGGTGATCTTTACCATATTTGGCACGGTGATTTAAAAGATCGTCAATACTTAAAACGAATTCAAGAGTTTACTGGTACTTCAAAAACTATCAACACTCGTGATGAAAATGGTTTGTTTAAGACTGAAAATGATGAATATGTTCGTCAATATTTCAATCAACGAGAATACAAGACACCAGTTACTAATACTGATACTAGTTTTACTGACTCAATAATTGCTGGCTACATAACAAATGACCCATTAATTGGTGGTATTGTCGGTGGGAATATAGTAGGTGGTATTATTGGTGCCGAAATGAACACTAGTGAAGAAATAAATCATAATAATATAAACACATATGAAAACAGCGAAAACTTTTCATAACCCCCTCACTCCTGACGAATTTTTGATATTCAAGGATTTATTGGGTAGATTTATCAATACAAATTTTAATTCTATTTGTTCTACATTTAACGATAACTTATCCAATGCTGATGATGAAAAAAAATTAAAAAAGCTTTTCGTTGAGGTGCGTGATGATGTTTATGAAGAGTTGGGTGGAACAGTAGTAGATAAGTATGATATCTTAGACTTAGAATATAAGATTCAAAATTTAGAAAGAGAGATTTATATACTTGAATCAGAATTAGAAGAGGTTGAAACCCAATTCACTCCCACATTAGATGATGAATATAGGTTACAATTTTTTAATGAATATCAAAAAGAATATTCGCCATGGGAATTAGAACATATACTTAAAAACGGGAGACAATTTTTACATGAAAATCCTTTGTATATCAGACACACATAATCAACATGGTTCTATACCAATCAATCTAATTAATAATGAAGATGGTTCCATAGATACAATTATTCACAGTGGTGATATGACCAATAGAGGTAAAAAGAATGAAGTATTACCGTTTCTTAATTGGTTTAATGATTTACCATTTAAGAATAAAATATTAATTGCTGGTAATCATGATTTTTGGTTTGAAAAAGCAACAGGCTCACAAATAAAAAATGTTTTATCACTAAGAGAAAATATAATTTATCTTAGAGACAGTGGAGTTGAGATTGATGGGTTAAAGTTTTGGGGTAGTCCAGTACAACCATGGTTTTGGGATTGGGCTTTTAATAAAGCAGGTGAAACAATTAAACCTCATTGGGATATGATACCAGTAGACACTGATATTCTTATCACCCATGGCCCAATAAAAGGATTTTTGGATATGACAATAACTAATGAATCAGTTGGTTGTCCATATTTGAGAGATAGAATATTTGAATTAACAAATCTAAAATTACATGTATGTGGTCATATTCATTCTGGATACGGTGAGTTTGAAATGAGCAATGGACTTAAACTAGTTAATGCCAGTATGTTAGATGATAATTATCATCTGAAAAATAAACCAATAATAATTGAAATAAACAAATTATAAATAGAATGCGAAGTGACCAATTTGTATACTGGCTTCAGGGTTTTTTTGAATTAAACAGAAAAGACGAAGCTTTAACACCAGAACAGATTCAAATTATTAAAAATCATTTGAAACTAGTTTTCCTACACGAGATTGACCCGTCTTATTCGGATAATAAAATCGTACAACAAATTTTCCAAAACATCCACGATGGTAAAGCCCCGCTTCATGGAATACATGGTGTATCATTTACTGGTGCCGTTGATGATGATCATAAACAAAGACCTAAATGCTAATGAATAAACTACAGAATTTTGTGGTGTGGCTAGATGGTTATCTAGAAGCCACTGAAGGTAATATAAATATAAGCAAAACCAACCTTATCAAGAACAAACTATATAATTTGTTTGAACATGAGGCTGAAAATATTGACGAACCTAAAAAACAAACACTTCAAGAGTTAGGTAACAAGCATGGGTTTAAAGTAAACGCTGGTTTTCCTAACTCAAATAATGATTTGGGTCGTAACGAAAATGGTGTTTTATATCGTTGTTAAAAAACAAAACAAATGAAAATAGGTGCAATTGGTGATATTCATGGACGGTCAACTTGGAAAGATATAGTTAACTCTAGAAACGATATAGATAAATGGGTTTTTCAGGGGGATTATTTTGATTCAAGACAAGGCCATAGTGGTATTGAACAATTAAATAATTACAATGAGATAATTGCTTATAAAGAAGCAAATCCAGAACAAGTTGTGTTGTTATTTGGAAATCACGACTTCCATTATATTTCAGCAATGAATGAACGTTATTCTGGGTTCCAATCAATACACGCTATTGATTTTGAATTAGCAATTCAACGTGATTTAGGTAAGAAGAATCTACAAATGAGTTACATGGTAGATAATGTGTTGTTCACACATGCTGGAATAACTAAAACATGGTTAAAAGAAAAATTAGATCGTGACATTTTGAATGATGAAACAATTGATTTAATTAATGAATATTTGTATTATACCCCATCTATATTTAAATTTAATTCAGGGCCTAATGCAAGTAATACTGGTGATGATATTACCCAACCACCAATTTGGGTTAGACCATATTCTTTATCAAAAGATAAATTTGATATTTGGTATTCTGTTGGACATACACAAGTTAAAGATGTATCAATTGTTGATGATCATAAGATAGTTCTTACTGATTGCTTATCATCAAATATTGCATATGCAATATTTGATGATGGTAAACCAATAAACATTTCAGATATTTAAAATGATAATACAAGTACAAAGATTTTTAATAGATTTATCACTAATTTACTTAATTGGTGAGATAGAGAGTGATAACGTTGAACATCATTTTTTTAAAATTCATCCCTTAAATGAACAGAAACCAATAATCATAGTTTCAAAAACACATAAAAAAATGTTGACACCAACTCTTGTGGACAGGTTCGATGAGTCAAGAAATTTTGACCCCACTTATATTGATTCACTTGAATTTAACGAAATCGTTGGTGACTTAGAACGAATACGAAATTTAATAATTAATGACTGGCTTAATACAAAAAGCGAAAGTAAAATTAAAATAATTGAATAAAATGTATAAATTAGGAATAACAGGTGGTATAGGGAGTGGAAAAACAACCGTATCTAAAATTTTAGAAGAGATTGGCTATCCAGTATTTTATAGTGATGTATCAGCAAGAGAAGCTGAAAATGACCCTAAGATTATTGCTGAACTAAAATCACTGATAGGTATAGATGCATTTGATGGTGATACTATCATTCGTGATGTTATGCGTAAACGAGTTTTTGGTAATCCAGAAATATTAAATAAGGTAAACGATTTAGTTACCCCATGGGTTGGTAAGCAATTTAACGAATTCGTTGAAAAAAATGCAGCGATTGGACATAAATTAGTTGTTATAGAATCAGCTGTTTTATGTGAACTTGATTTGGTTAAGAAATTAGACGCTACAATATTGGTTTATGCTAGCAAAGAAACCCGTAAAAAACGTATTATCCTTCGTGATGGATTGACTGAAGAAATAGCAGAATTGAAAATGAATGCTCAAATGTCAGATGCGAAAAAACTGGAAATGACTAATTTTATCATTGTAAATGAAGATGTTGAACCAGAACTTAAAACTGAAATTTTAACGAAGCAACTCGCAGCTATTAGTGCGTCATTATTATTAACTGGAAAAATATAATGAAAAATTTATTTATTCTTATCATTACATTGGTAACACTTGTTAGTTGTACTAACCAATCAGTACATAGTAATTATTTAGATGTTAGGGTTGATTCCATCAGTAAACATCAAAGATATACTACAATACCGTTTTATTATTATCATTATCATACTGAAATGGGTATTATCCCATCTAATGAATTAAAATACGAATTGGGTGATACAATAAGAATTAAAATAATTAAATAAGTATGGTTATTTGTATATTGATTTATATCATTGGTATTGTTTCACATAAGGTTTATTTCGAACAAACAAAACCAAAAACCAGTTTTGTTTTAGATTATAAATCAAAGGAAAAACTATCATTTGATCGATTTTTGTGGATGTGGCCGATTTTTTGGGTTATATATTTATTTTTATTGTTAAAAATAAAACTAGTTAAAATGTTAAAAAATAGGGTTACAATAAAAGAATAGAAATGAGTAAAATATTGTGTTATAATAAAAAAGCAAAATTTGAATATTCAATAATTGAGAGCTATCTAGCTGGTATTGAATTGTTTGGCTCTGAAGTCAAATCAATTAGGGGTGGAAATGCTAACCTTGAGGAATCATATTGTATAATCGAAAACGGTGAAATATTTGTTAAAAACATGTATATTTCAGAACATAATGTAGGCGGTAAAGCAAACAATCACCAACCCCTTAGAAATAAGAAACTTCTTTTAAAAAAGCGAGAGATATTTATGTTAGACAACAAAGTAAAACAAAAAGGTTTAACATTGATTCCTTTGACATTAGTTTTAACTGAGAGAGGTTTTATCAAATTAGAGGTTGCACTGGCTAAGGGAAAGAAAACGTATGATAAAAAAGAAACATTAAAACTACGTGACTTAGAACGAGATTTTAAACGAAATATTTAATGTACATTACTTTGTTGGTCAATAACCACCCAAAAAAAACAAAGTAATGAAAAAAATTTTATTCTTAATTACAACTTTACTGATATCATTTATCGGTATATCCCAAACAAATATTTCTGATTATGAGAGACAAGTTATCGTAGCACCAACAAAGGGTAGTGATCGAGAGTTAGTTAAATTATTTGAAGAAAATAACGTAACCATCTCTTACAAATACGATGGTTTAGGTTGGTTTGTTATTAAATTACCAGATAATGAAACACAAGATAGTTTTATTAACAAATTTAAAACAAGTCATTTAATTAAAAACATCTATAAAGATGAATTTATGGAGTATTCAAAAGAGTATATTCCAAACGATGTTAGTTTTATCACTCAATGGCATTTAAAACAAACATCAGATAAAGATATCGATGCTGATTTAGCATGGGATTCAATCCCATTAAACAATGGTCCAGTCACTGTTGCAGTTTTCGATGGAGGTATCGATATTACACATGAAGATTTAATAGGTAATATCGTAACACCTTTTAATGCTGTAACCAATTTACCTAGTAATGGTGAATTAATCAGTGCCCAATATGATAGACATGGAACAGCATGTTCAGGTACTATAGCAGCTGTTACAAATAACGGTGTCGGTGTCGCTTCAGTTGGTAACAATAAAGTAAAAGTAATGCCAGTTAACATTATGTTGTATGTAACCGCTGGTGGCCAATTTGGTACTACAGCTACAATTCAATTAAATGCTATCAATGCGGCTATGGTTAATAATTGTGTTGCTATAAGTATGTCATATAGCGGAACATTATATAGTCAAGCAATAAACGATGCATTTGTAGAAGCTAAAACTAACGGGAGAGATGGTAAAGGGTTATTTATTTGCGCATCAACTGGTAATAGTTATTCTAGTACAGCAACACCTTATCCAGCTAATTATGCAGCTGTATATGGGATTGGAGCAACCAGCTCAACAGATTTAAGAGCTGTATTTTCAAACTATGGTAATATTGTTGACATAGCGGCGCCAGGTTCTAGTATTCAAACCACTGACGTAACAGGTGCTAATGGTTATACAGGTGGTAACTATGCCTCTGTAAGCGGTACTTCATTTAGTTGTCCAATAACTGCTGGTGCTGGTGCTCTGTTGATTTATAAAAACCCGAACTTGACTGAAGAAGAAGTTATGGCTGTTTTAGCACAAACAGCTGATAAAGTGGGTAATTATACATATAGTTTTAACTCTAACTATAGTTATTCAACAAGATGTGTTGAATTAGGTTACGGTAGAATTAATCTAGCAAGTGCGATTAATGCTATTTCTTCTACTGACAACCCAATCGATAACCCAACAGATCAACATAATTTTTTGTTACTTAATTGTAGTGTAAGTAATCTTACACCAACAATTGGTTCATCAATAACAATCAGTACAACACAAAAAACGTTATACCCTAACTTACCAATAGAGAACCCTATTCTTCAATATAGATTATCAAATGACAATGTTTGGTCAAATGATGATATCATTATTGGTACTGATACATCATCGTTAGGTAATGGTGTTGAATTAGAAAATGAAATGATAGAGTTTATAATACCAAACCTTACAAGTACTGGTACCAAATATATATTAATTCGCGCTAATTATGACAACAGTGTATCTGAATTAATTAGTGTTGATAACACATGTAGCGTTATTATTACAGTTGCCAACCCTGGTAGCGATGGGCTTGATCTACGTGCTTTTTGGTTAAGTAATTCATTAACAACTTGTGGTAATAATACATCAATAGCTCAAGGAGCTGTCGGTACAACATCATTTAGATTTCAAAATATGGGTGTGATTCCAATCAATAACTTTACAGCTAAAGTTTATTGGGAAAATTGCCCATGGGCTGGCTTACCTAGTACGTTTAATTGTGTTGTTTCTTCTGTGAATTATACAAATTCAGCACCGTTTTATTTTCAACCATTACAACCTAATGCACTTACAGGTACTTGGCAATTTACCACTTGTTTAGCTAATTGTGGTCCTTCAAATAACCCATATACAGTATTGAATATAGGTGAGACTAAAAACTTAGTTATTGAAATAGTAACTGTAAATGGTAATCTTGGAGATGATTACAGCGGAAACAATTTTGCTTATTTACCAGTGACAAGAATTTCTTGTGGTGCTGCTATTGTAAATGGTGAATTAATAACTTTCGAACCAGACGAAGAAAAACTTGATAATGAAGTAATAGTTCACACGTATACAATTACTGGTATGTGTGTGGATAACACCCCATACGATCAATTGGCTAGTGGTATTTACATTGTAACAACCACATTTCCAGATGGTAGTGTAGAAGTTAGAAAATTTTTCAAATAAATTTTCAAAATATGTCGCAAATGCATCTTAACGGGTCTATATTTGCGACCAAGGCAAACCAAAAATCGTTTTATGAATAACTTAACAATTACTACTCGGTTAACTAATCGAGAAAATTTTTCATTCAAACAATATCTTCGTGAAATAGCAGAAATAAAGCCTTTCACATATGAAGAAGAAACTGAATGTGCAGAAAAAGCTAGTAGGGGAGATGAACAAGCTAGGGAAGAATTGGTTTTAAGAAATTTACGTTTCGTTGTATCAGTTGCAAAACAATATGTCACATCACAAACAAAACTTGAAGACCTTGTAAATGAAGGTAATATAGGTTTGATTATGGCATCTAAAAAGTTTAAACCAGAACTTGGTTTTAGATTCATTTCTTATGCTGTATGGTGGATTCGTAAAGTGATAATAGAACATTTGGGTAATTATGGTCGTATTGTTCGTATCCCAGCCAATAAGCTCAATAGTTTATCAAAACTAGATAAACAAGTACATTTACTAGAGCAAAAATTAGGTAGGGAGGTTTCTATTGGTGATATTATCGAAGACTTTAGTAGTGAGATGGATATTGGTTTTTCAGTTAGCAGTAATTCTGAATACAAAAAGTTAAAAGATGAATACCAGTTTTTAGGTGTCTTAAATAATTATGCTGTTGATTCATTAGATCGACAAGTAGGTGGACACGATAATGATGCCAATGCAACTTTATTAGGTGATATATTAAATATCGAAGATGGTTATGAACCAACAGATAGAAATATCCAAACAAACGATACTAAAAAGATAATTGAGTATGGGTTAAATAAACTTAAGCCACGCGATAAGAATATCATGATAGCTTTGTTTGGGTTAGATGGTTCCTTTCCTAAATCATTAAAAGATGTTGGGGATGAGTTTAGTATAACCCGTGAAATGGTAAGACAAATCAGAGAAAAATCATTGAAAAAGCTTGAAACATATTTAGGTAAAACTGAATTATTTAAATAATGTAGTTTTAGGACCACAATTGTGTACACCTATAGTCGTTTTTATGGTTTTAAGATATTTATAATAAACGAAAACAATGAAAAAAGACATTATAAAGACTAAATTGAGAGAAGGGTTAGCTATGCTAGAAAAACAAGCTTCATCAGCACCAGTGCAACGTCACGTTCCACCACAAGGTAACCAAGAAGGTGACGATTCTAAAGACAAACCATATGATGCCATGAATGACGATGAAAAGAAAAAAGTGCAAACTCTAACCAAAAAAATCAAAAATGCTACACAAGGGGAGCACAAACTTTTAAAGTTGTCCCAAGTTATGGATGCAGCAGGTGTTGGTGATGCCGATGACGCCACTGATAGGTCAGCAATTGGTAAGGCCGTATCTGGTAAACCAGATGCAGACGGTAAAATTCGTCACTTAACCGTACAACAAGCCGATGCCATGGGTAAAGTCGTAGATAACCCGATTGCGTTTAAATAAAAAATTTTACAAAGGTATTACAATATTTCGTTAAAACCAAAATATGTCCTAAAATTTTAGGACATATTTTTTTGTACCAGAATCATAGATTCTATTAAACCCTCTTTCTTTCATTATTTGGTGTTCAGTTTTTGATTCATCAAAACCCTCTTTGATTAAAATATCTTTTCGATACTTAAAACGATTTTCACGTTTTTTATCAATTAAATAAAAATAAAGGTGTAAGTACTTGCACCTTTATTTTTTTTGTAGTATATTTGCTTATATGGCAACAATAATTGATAAAATAACAGATTTAGAATATAGTGAATTAATAACACTATGTGTCATTGAAAAAGATTCTGATTTATTGTCTATCTTTAATGACATGGTTTCAGTAACATTTCCTCTTGTTAAAACCATGTCTATTGAAGATCAACTAAGTGAAGACACAAAAAAAACAATTTACAGCCTCTTTAATAGCATTATCTTGACTAAGACAAACTTAATCAACAAGTATGTATTAATCGCTGAAGAAAATGGGTTAAATGTGATAAAAAAAGGTTCTGCTACCTCAATTTCAGTAACTAACCCAACAATTGAGGAACCAGTTAAAAAAGGTCGTAAAAAGAAATCCGAAGAAGAAAAAATACCTAGGAGATATGGCAAGGTTGCAATTCTTGCCGATATTGATAAACAAGGAGGAAAACCCACCAATGTACAATTAGCTGCATTAGAGGTTAATGATCTCAAAAATATTTATGTGAATCTCACGACACGTCTAATTAATGATATGCTAAGTAAAAACCCAGTGTTATCAGACGAGGATTATCGTGACATACGTGCTACGATTAAAATCGTTAAAAACAAAATGAAACCAATTTTAGAAAAATGAGTATAAAAAAACCAGTAAAAAAAGCTGCAAAGAAAGTAACAACAAAACAAGTGGTTGCAAAGAAAGCTGTAAAATCATCAAAAACTAAAACTTCTCCAAAATCAACTGGAAATAAGGAGTTGGATAAAATGTTAACAAAAATTGAAACAGCCAAAAAAAATGGTGAAAAGTCAGTTATTGTTTTTACTACATCAAAAAGTAGCCATAAAGCAAATAAAGGTAATAGTTTTGGGTTTGGTGCTTCAGATTTAAAACCAAGTCTGTTGTCAGCATATAAATACTTATCACTTAGCTATGATGTAGATACCAGATTAGTGAACCCTGATGATATGGCTGTTGAATGGATTGTCAAGATTAAAAAATAATTTTGTTTATTGATATTTTTATCGTACCTTTGTTATGTCTATATGATAAATCAAAGCGGATAAACAATGGAGTTTTTTAAAACTTTTAAAACAGGTAGTGGTTTCACCACTTTCAAGTTCTCTGAAGGTGAATACTTAAACTATAGCTTAACAATGATATTGTTAGCGATGGCCGTTGGTATTATATTTTCAGTATTCATCTCACCGTTGCTTTTGATTTTAAGGATTATAGCACGAGATGATGACGATTCTTGGGTGTTTAGTGTTATTGGTATCATTACGTGTATTTATATTTTGATCGACATCCATTATTGCTGGTTATACTCAGTGATATTAAGGGCGTTTCATATTGTTGAAACTGACACACTATCAGCCTTAAGTTTAGCATACATCGGTGGCCACCTCTGGGTCTTGATCTTTAAACCTAAAAATTTTTGGGGTTCAACATGTGTAACAGCAATAGTTGTATTTTGTTTATTTTTAACGTTTAAAGCTAACTCTTATGGTCCACAAGCACCAAATACACAAATTAAACAAGAACTTTTAAACTAATGGATAAAGACGGTCAATTAATATTGAAATCATACCTTGAATTAATTGAGGAATATCGCGAAGATATACGCGATATCCAATATAAAAGTAATCAATGGGAAAGCATTGCACGTAGATTATATTATGTTGCAAAAGAAAGCGGTGCTTTAACAGACTTTCAGAAAGAATGGTATTTAAACGAGATTTTAGAGGCGCAGGGGACACTTGCAAAAAAAGATAACCCTAATCGCCAATAATAAAACTCCGTTATTTTTCTTATTAACGGGAGTGTTAAGTTAAATCAATGACTTCATGGTTGAAGTCTAGGAAATGAGCACAACGGTGCTCATTTCTTTTTACAAATAAATTTTGGATTTTTAAAATTTTTACTTACCTTTGTATTATGATAATAAAAAAAGAATACACTTTTGATGAAGCTTATACTGAGTTTTCACATTTTGAAGCAATCAAAATGTTAAATTCTTTGTTTGAAGCTTACATTAATGTTAGTGAAACAATAGAAATGTGTCTTCAAAAAGAATATGATGCATACCTGTTTGAAGCTGAAAAACAATTAAAACTGATTGAGAAAAACATATCTGTTTTTCAACTGGGTATTATGGCACATGAAACCAAAATTTTTGATAAGATTAATTTATTTGGTCATATACAAATAATCAGTAACAATTAAACAAACTACACAATGATTGAAAATAATGATTTCGAAATAGAAGAAGAAAAACGACTCAAATATGAGTTGAACCTTCAATTAGCAACAGAATTTATTTCTAAGATGAGTGATTACGTTAATTGTGGACGAGATTTGGAACCGTTCATCCACGCATTTAAAAATGAACATCGAAAACTGCAACAAGGTATGTTCATGATGATGCTTAAGTTGATGGAAGCCATCGCTGAGGATGATTACCCAACTGACGCCAGAAACAAAGACTCTAAAGAAATTTCACAAAAAATATTGATTGGTTTTAAAATCGTCAAACGCCAAGATTACATCAATGAGGGGTGTTCAGTATCACGTGCTGATCAATATGTTCAAGGTATCTTTGCAAAACCAAGTAATTATTTAAGAACGATATAATGGAAACGAAACTAAGAAAAAACATAATCTTTGTTCAGTATTTTGAACCATATAATTTTATGGCAAATATGGGTCAATTAGCAGTAGAAATCACCTACACTGATGGGGACACTGAAATGCTTACAACTAAAAGCATTTATGACAATGTTCGTGGTTTATCTGATTTTGCTGATGTTAAAGAATACTACGAATTCATAAATTTTCTCATTGAGAAAAAGATACCTAGAAAATAATTTGGTGGTTTAAAAATTTAGCTCTACCTTTGCATCATGATAAAACAATTCATTCAAGGTGAACTTCATACAAAAGAAGATCACGTTATTAATTCACTGATCATGGGTCAAGCTGATGAAATTGCATCTCAGCTAACTGAATTTGAATGTAAAGCCAATAATATTCAGTGTTATAATGAGACCATTGAAGATGGTGTAATTATTCAAAGTTTCACCGATGAAGCACAGGATGTTTTTGACGTTTATTACGATCAATACACAGCAGAACTCTACACTTTATTTAACCAACAACTTTCAGCAATACAATGAACAACATTCAATTAAAAAAAGATTTAAAAGAAATCAAGTTGAAATATAACCCAAAGATGTCTATCACAAAATCATCTGTTGGTGGTAATTCAATTTCAATCTTTGATGAATCAACCAATGAAGATATTGGCACATATGTTTATTACGATAACGTTGATGCTCGTGATGCTGATTTTAATTCATTACAAACGCTTTTAAAAGAAACAAATGTCTAAAACAACATATACCGTAGAGGTAATGAATGACCCTAGTATGGGTTACCAACATGAGTACGATATTATCGTCAAAGAAACTGATTTGGGCACCAAATTAACTCTCAAATATGCCAAAAATAAAATTTGGCTTGAGAGGCTAAGGGGTAAAAAAATCATATCAATTTTAGACACTGGTGATGGTGTCATTATCGAAGGTTGTAGTAACGAAAATTTTGGTTACGATGACTTATTTTGTTTACGTCTTTTACTTAATTTTCATACACATCTAAGTAAAAACGAAATTGATAAAATACCAACAAAAATACTTAAGAAAGGTAAAAAAATAACAAAACTATAATGGGTCATTTTTCACATACTTGTAAATTAAGCCACTTACCAATTACTGGTGGGAGTGCTGTTCTCATCCCTATGGTAATGAAAGGAAACCTTTATGATAATTCAGAAGAACAAATTCGTGTTTTGGGTAAAACTTATATGTGTTCTAATGATGGACCACGTTTAAAATTCATACCATGTATGTTCCCTATTCATGGTGAATATGATACATATGGTAGGCTTGAAAACATCATCGAAGACGACAACACTAAAATCATCGAAGAATATTATGGGTTACCAATAAATGATATTACTGATATCATTTGTTCTAACCGTAAAGATGATGGTTTTGATGATGTACTTAAAAAAATTATGGACCCATCTGTTGAGTATGAATTTGATAAACCAATCTATCAAGAAAGATACAAAGAACTACTTAAAATTTCTGGTATGTGGGTTCATGGTGAATTTTATAATCGTATAACATCAGAAGGTAGTAAAAATGATTATGATGATGGCTTAGAGTTAGGTGAAGATATTGTGCTAACCACACTTGGTTTCAAATTGTTAAACGAACCAAGTAAAGATAAACGTTATACCAAACAGTATGAAAAGGATGGGTTGGTTATAAATTCTGATGGTACTTGGATAAATGTACCTAAAGAATACATTTATAGTTTTAAAGACTTAAAATCATATTGTTTTAAAAAAGGTGTGGATATTGATGTTAGACCTTTTATAACCAGAGATGCGTGGGAGCAGCGTTTTGATTTTTTGTTAAAAAATAATACTTTTAACATGTCTTATAGCACTGAAAAAATTAAAGATGCTTTAGAAGCATTAAAAAACGCTGAAAACAAGAAAGAAATCATTGATGAAATTAGAAAAATTTTTGATTTTGAAGATGAAATAACAGATGATGAAGTTCACTCAAAGTTGTTTGGGCTAATGATAAATAGCCGTTTATCAAACTCATACAAAATGCAAAGTTTAACTTACTATATGTTAAATACAGGTGGGTATCTAGCTAATAATGTTATAAACCCTTTAACCCCTATGTACATGGATGCGGTAAAGGAAGGTAAACTTAGAGACAATTTTATTAGATTTTGGCGTTTTGACCGATTTATGTTTGCATGTGGGGTCTTTTACGAAATTGTAGGTACATCACCACAAGATGGTGAACACAGAGAAGTTAGTAAGGTTTTAACAGTAGCCAATGAAATTTTGAATGAAAATATCGCATCATGGGATTATGACGAAGATGAAAACGAAGATGAAGACGAAGAATAAAAAGATGGGGGAACATTTGGTTTCCCCATTTTTTTACATTACCTTTGTGATATGACAAGAATTAATTGTGGGATAAAACCCGAAGAATTGACTCGCGAACACTTGATTGCCGAGCATCGAGAAATAAAACGAATACCTAATTGCGTTTCAAAAGGTCGTTATAACCTCAAGGGTCAACCTAAACAATTTACGCTAGGTCAAGGTCACGTAAAGTTCTTTTATGATAAATTAGGTTATCTAAAAGAACGCTATGATGCGTTATACCGAGAATCTATTAAACGTGGTTATAATGTCACCTATTATGGTGATGCATGGAACAATATTCCCCAGCACCTTATGGGTGGTTATTCACCAACTGACCGCGATAGGGTTATTGTTTTAGAACGAATTGAAGAACGACTTAAAAATAAATAAAATGAAAGATCGCAACAAATATTTAGAAATGGATGGGTTATATTTTGAATCTGATACCCATGAATGGTTTCACGATAAAATTACAACACGTTTTGCCCGTCAAAAAACTGTTTTGCTAGGTGGTACAGGGCAAGATGATGATTTAAACGTAGCCTGTTTTGTCGTCAGGAATAAACAAACAGGCGAATATAATAGAGTCATGCTTGATGTGGAAACAAATCAACCAATTTATGACACTAAATCGCTTGAAGATTTGTCATTTTATATTGACAAGTTAAAAATTGCTAAAAGATTTAAAGATAAATAATCTTGATTTTTTTTACATGATGGAATCAAACATTAAAAAAGAGTTTTCAATATTAGATGTGATAATGTTATTATTATCTGTCTTTGTAATTGTTTCATTAATCGCCACCAGTTTATTTAAACCAGATGGTGAAATAAAGGTTTTATTGGATTACATGGATAATATTATCTGTGTAATCTTCTTGGGAGATTTTTTGTGGCGTTTTTATAAAGCCGAAAATAAGTTGACCTTTATGAAATGGGGGTGGATTGATTTAATTTCATCCATACCAAGTATTGATTATTTTAGGGCTGGTAGGGTATTTCGTTTAGTTAGGTTACTCAGAGTTATTAGAGCCATTAAATCAACCAAAATTCTGTTAGATTTCTTTGTAAAAGATAAAATAAAGGGTGTCTTTACAACATTATTCACAGTTTCAATTGTTATGGTTTTGTTTTCATCTATTGCAATACTTGAAGTAGAGAAAGACCCTAATTCAAACATTAAAACAGCTGAAGATGCATTATGGTGGTCATATACAACTATTACCACAGTTGGGTATGGTGATAAGTTTCCAGTTACAACAGAAGGACGATTAATAGCTATGGTTTTAATGACGATAGGTGTTGGTTTATTTGGTGCGTTTACAGCTTATCTAACAACATGGTTTGTCAAGGACAATAAATAATTTTTTTTATTTAAATAATTTCATTACCTTTGTGTCATGAAAACACTCGAACAATACGTATCAGAGAACTATCCTAAGATTAGTGAAGAATTTAAACGTTTGACAACTCCATTTTATTATGAGCCAAATGTTATTTACAACCCTATAAGAAGTGGGTTTGGCTGTGATAGCAATGGTTCAACTAAACCTTTAATTATTGTTAATGGTGATTATTATAAAAGTGGTGCAATACAAATCAAGTTAAAAGAGTTAAATGGTGATTCCACATACACTGTTTCTAAAAATGAACTTCATACTAGCTTAAAACGTGCGGATGAAAGTGTGGAACCACAAGGTTTAACAATTCCTAATTCAAAAAAAATTATCTATAAATTAATTGACGGTAAAGAATATGTTATTTGGCAAACATATTTTCGTGACTACACAACTAAGAAATTGGGTGGTCGTTTAATTGTTAAATGTGATCAATGGAAAAACTTTCTAGCTTGGGGGTCTAAGTACGATGAATATGTTGAGTTGTATTCATATATTGGTAACAGTTCTTGGACTATGAAACACGTTTATTCTTACGATAGTGTGGGTCGTGAACAAGATACAATCACACACAATGTATCAGTTAGAAAATTCAAAGAAAAGGTTTTTGGTGACCCAAATGTAAAATTAATTTGTGATTTATTTGATTCATTCAAATAATTGTATTACCTTTGTGCCATGAATAAAGAACAACAAATAGAAGCCAAAAAAGCAAAACCTATTGAAATAGGTGATTATGTTTCTGTGTCAGTATCTTATACTAAAAAAGTAGTTAGAACCGAAGGTAGAGGGAAGAAAAAAACCATTATCGAAGAGTACGTTGATCACACATTTAAGGTAGAAGGTAAGGTAATAGAAGTGATTGATAATTTGTTCCAAATTTCAATTCATTCGGTTTCTATTCCCCATGAACTCAATGCGACACTACCAAGTGGGTATGGTAATAAAACTGAAAAATGGATTTTGGCGAGACCTGAATTTGTATCACCCACATTTTATGAATGTGGTTCAAATCCGTTTGCCAAAGAAAAACACAGAATAAATTTTTATAACCAAGAATTGAGTAGCATTTTATTCAAAGCTGGTTATGGTAGACGTGGTGAAGATTTTTCAAAAATGGAAAATGAAGATAGAGGCTGGTCTAAGGTCAACTTCAATCCCTATGTTATCGACAAAAATGGTAACAAACAGTTCTATCAACGTGATTTGGTTTGGACACAAGAACAAAAACAATTGCTTATTGATAGCATTTACAACGGAATCGAAATAGGTAAATTCTTGTTCAGATATAATTCTTGGTCAAGAATGGAAAAAGAACTTAAAGAAACAGGTGACTATCATAGCTGGGACTGTGTGGATGGGAAACAACGTTTCTTTGCCATCCTTGAATTTCTACAAAACAAATACCCAGATAGTCATGGTAACTATTGGGATGATTTGTCAGCAGAAGCACAAAGAAGATTCCTAAGTTTTGCAAATCTATCATATGGTGAATTGAGTGAAAACGCGACTGATAACGATGTGATTGAGAACTTTCTAACTCTTAATTTCACTGGTGTTCCAATGAGCAAAGAGCACATTGATTATGTGAAAGGTTTTGCCATGAAAAGTTAATTTTCAGGGGTATGAAAGTAGAAACATTTTCATTGATTCTTTTTATAATCCATCTTGTTATTGCGCAAGGTGGGTTTTTATTTTTAACCTTTTATAAAATTAAAGGTTTCTTTGATGTAGTTAAACGCATAGTTGTCTTGTTTTCATTGTGGTGCTACATTACAGTATTATCCAATGGTTGTCCGTTAACTCACATAGAAAACAATTTAACATATTTATTTTATGGTTTCTACCCAATGCCAAATTATGGATTTGTAGATAGTTGGGTTTACAAAATATTTGAAACGATATTTGGTTAGTTCAAAAATAATTTATACTTTTGTATTCTAATAAAAATCAATTATGAGTAGAATTAAAGAACGTGGTCTTAGAGCACTAAATCTTAAAGATTATAATAGTGAAAATATACCAGAGTACATAGGCCAACTAAAATTAACTCCACCTAGCGAACGTCAATATGTACTACGTATCCTTATCAAACGTCCGTTTGAAGATTTACAAGTACCTAAAGATTTAAAATGGTGTCAACCCATGATTGATATGGCTTTAAAAGCCCAAGAATTATACGGTTTACGTCAGCCATTTTTGTATCTTACGGTACGTCATGGTAAAGTAACTTCGACAACTGATGATGTATGGCACGTTGATGGTTTCAGTCAAACTATCACCCATCTTCCTGAACAAAATTATATTTGGTGTTCACATACTCCAACTGAGGTTGCGTTAAAACCTATTAATTTTCCTCTTGATTTCGATTCAAACCGTCATAACATACATGATTTTTTTGATAAAGTAATAAACGACCAAACAAAAATTATAACTGTTGATTCGGAAACAGTTTATGCGATGGACCCATATGTGATTCATCGTAGACCTAAAATAGAATCTGGGACAGTTAGGACTTTTGTACGTTTATCATTCACCCCTATTGAAATTAATGATCTGAACAATACGTTTAATCCTCAAATGCCTACGAATTACAAACGTGATGGTAGAGTTGATTTTCGTAATAAATTGATTTCTTATCATGAAGATCGTTATTTTTTATTAAATAACATGTTTAACTTTATCACTAAAAACTTGGAAAACCCAAATATCACCCCTATAGAAATTGATTATCTGACAAGTCATCTTAATTTGATTTTAGAAGAGTTAGAAGAATTAGAAACACTACTAAGTTAAATTTTTATTTGGAAATTTAACAAAAATGTTTTACCTTTGTTTATGAAAAACAATAAAGCAATCCCTATAAACCTATCCAAATGATACACGAAGTAGAAGATGGAAAACCATTTTATGAGGCCGTAGAAGACCTTCAACGAATCCTTAAAGATTCTGGTTCACTTTATAGAATGATGCAATTTAAAGGTATCTATATTACTGTGAGTGTAGATTCCAATCTCGATGATTTGGCAACAATTTACGATCTTAAAAAGAAACTCAAAGATAATAACCTTTTAAACGAATAAATATGGAATACATCGTAACAAAATCAATCCCACGTGAAGAATTAGGTGAATACGCTGATTACGTAAATTATTTGTTTTTAAATGGCGATAATGTTTATAACATTTGTCGCAGTGAAGAAGATGTAATGAAAAGTAATCAATGGTTTAAAAATATGCCATTAAAAACCATTGTTGTGTCAAATGATGAAATAAACATTGGTGATAAAATGCTGGTTACAGTTACTAACCAAAACCTAAATGGGAAGATATTCACCTACAAATCTAAGAAAAATGATTTGGTTTATATCGAAGACGATAAAGGTAATGAAATCATCACTACCAAACATATTTTTGATGGCGCCTATAAGTTTGTACGTAAAGCTACGATGACTGACAAAGAACGTGTGGTAAACGGTGTAATCACCCCAATTTTAAAATAATGAAAGACCCAATTTACAAAGACGAAATTTTTATTGTTAAGCAAAATGGTGAAAACTTTATTTCATCAATCCCAAACACTCCAAGTTGTCTACGTAAATTATTTTTAGACAATTGTGAATTTTATCATTCATCAATGGAAGAATTTGAAGCATATCGTGATAAGTTTAAAGCTGTTTTAAAATACCTAGAAAAAGAAACAGATGAAGCTTTTCATATCACATGTTTAAATCATAAATCTATTGAATATAGTTGTTTTAATTTAGATATACGATTTAAAGAAACACCAGAAGAGTTAGGTAATTTATTTTTATTTGGATATCGAGTTAGAAAAGCCGATGCCATTAAAAAAATTGATACATTCATTTCTAATAATGATAATCTAAATTACAAAGAAGAGGAAGAACGCGATAAACTAATCAATAAGTATAACTTGGTTGATATCTATAAAGATAAAATGACAAGCAACTTCAATAAAACAATGGGGTCGATGATTGAAGTACTCGGTGAGATTAAAGAAATATTAAAAAAAAATTTAAGTAAAAAAATTAAACATACATTATTAACCCTATTGATCTTTTCAATTACTTTGTTTTCTTGCTATGACGTTGGAACAACTTCAAAATCATTAAATGGTAATGAAGAAAGTTTACCAGAAGAACTGAAAGGACTTAGAATTTATACGGTAACAACTAATAATTACACAGATGTTAAGGTGGGCGTAATGGATAACACCAAAACCACGTCATTAACATATAACGAAGGGGAGCATACTGGAAATTTTATTTTGATTGAAAAAGACACTAATAAGACTATCCTAGTTAGTAAAATCATTTATGAAAACGATTCAGTAATTGTCTGTAAAAAATAAATCAAGCAATGAAACACATTTTAACACTATTATTGGTTATACTAACTTTGACAAGTTGTATAACTACAACATCTTCTGATTCTACAGATCAAGATAGAATTAAGGTTAAATATTCAAAAAGAGTAGAAAATCATTGGTATGAAATCATTGAAATTGATGGCGTTGAATACATATGTAATTACAGTTGTATTTATCCACTTGTAAAAGATACAACATCAAAAAAAACGATTTTTAAAGTTAATAAGTAATGACCTGTAATAAACAAAAAGTTAAAGACGCTATTCTTATTTTAGCTAAGTCTATCGGCAAGGAAAACCCTTATTCATCATTGATAAACACTGTAGGTTATACACTACCAGAGTTAGTAAAAAATTTAGTATATGATTTGTTTACGAACAAATTTGATTATAGGTCTTGTAAAGATAATGTATACAAAGCATACCTCTTGGTTTTAGAATACAGTACTGAATTGAATGAGAAAGGTTTCGTAGATTTCAAAAAATAAATTTGGAAGTTTAAAAAACTTGTATTACCTTTGTACTCTAATCAGAATAAAAAAAATTGATCATGGGATATCTAACAACAATCACATTCTATAATGATGCAGCACATGATTTGCGTAACCATCCAGAAGAAGTATCAAAATTAATTTATGATGCTCAAAGTGGTGTACAAAAAAATCGTGGTAGAGACTATGACCCAATAGGTTCACATGCAAATCCAGTTATTATTCAACGCCCACGCCATGCTGATGATACCACACTGTATTTACACGCTGGTAATACTGTGATTGATTTGGCTGAAGCTGATTCAGAATGGGCTATCAACACTGCAATTACCGAAATGGAATGGCAATTAAAAAATTTGATAGAGAAAAAGAAAGCGTTGGAAGAGAATAAAACAAATAAAGGTTAAAACCTTTTTAATACCAAAAATGTAAAATGGCGAAACCAAAACTTAAAAATGGAGGTGATAACGCAAAAGCATTTGAATGGTGGGACAAATTAAGACATCCCACAAAAATCAATATGCGCATTAAATATTTTGGTATAAATCATAATATTTCTCTTACAAAAAGCGACATTCAATATATTTGGCAAAGCGAGGAAAAATTAAAAATGGAAAAAGTATCACCATATCAATTTGCGATTACCAACTGTGCTCGTTATATTCGTGATAATAACCATTTAATTAATTCAACAACACCACCTTTAAATGCTTTTCAGCTTGCTGAAGTATTAAGCATTGCTTTTGTTAAAAACACAGAAGAAGTTTGTCTTGACATTGTAAACGCTAATTTAAAATGAACAATAAACACAGAATCAATATTATAAGAGAAGCTAAAAAGCTAATCAAACAAGAAAGACTTGATTACGATAATTTACCTAGTGGTATACGTGAAACAATTCTGGATGAATACATTTCCAAAGTATGTGAAAGCAAAGGTTATACTTTAGGTGAGTTTTACTTTGCTGATGGACAAATTTTGAATAAAATTCTTGGGAATTAATATGAAAATTAATCACACACAAAGAGGATTTGCTATTGCCAAATTTACAGATAGATATGGTAATCAATGTAGTTTACAAAAATCAAGTCTTGCCACTGAAAACGCTATTTGGTTTGGTGTTGATAAGTCAAAATTAACAGTGTTTGAAGATGATTCCAAAAGTAGGTACATTATAACCGATATGCCGAAGAATTTTGATGTTGATACCAGAATGCACTTGACTCAAAAACAAGTAAAAAAACTTTTACCATATCTACAAAAATTTGCAGAAACTGGTGAATTGGAATAAATAAACATTGTTTTACCTTTAACAAACAAAAAAATGAAATCAATTTTAGGAATTATTGGTGTATTATTCGGGTTAATTTTTTTCGTATCATGTAGTAATAGCGACAATACAGGAAAAGATTATAAAATTAAATACGTGATTTATTACACAGAAAATCACTTAGATACTGTTGAGAATGTTTATCATTCTAGGTATGATTACCCAGAACTAATAAGTCATTATGGTTCTAATCAAATTATGTTTGTTGAACCTAGGGTTCAATCAACAGCCCCAATACAAATTCTTTCAATAGAAGAAGTTACCCCGAAAAAAAATAATGGGGATTCCACAAAATAAATTTGGTAGTTAACAAAAGTTGCTGTACCTTTGTCAAACAAAACAAAATAATAAAAATGAAATCAAGTTTACAAATTATTGGTGTGTTTGCAATACTCATTGTAATCGCTTTTTCACTACGAATGTGCAGTGATACTCAAAACGTAGTTCAGAAAGAATTTTCACCTTCTGCTATCTTACAGAAGTACGAGTATTTCAAAGATTTATCGTCAGCTATTGATGAAAAACGAGCAACTATTGAGGTCTACGACGGACAACTCAAAGCAATCAAAGACCATGAAGGCTTTCAGTATCAACAAGTACAATCCGAAATGACTGGACTGGTAGCCATGCACAATAAATTATGTGCAGAATATAACTCAGCAATGAGCAAATTCAACTATGCCTTCTGCAACAAGGGTGATTTGCCAGCAACCAATCTTGAGCCATTGCCAAGAGAAATCAAACCATATATTACTAACACAAATAATTAATCTATGAAACAAATTTCATTCATTGCAATTCTTGCAATCTCTTTTCTTCTTGCTTCATGTGATGTTAAATATGATCAACAAGCTTCTGATTCTGGCGTAACCAAGGCATCGGTTGAGGTTCAAACAGATGTTAATGGGAATACTATTGAACAAAAAAATATCATAGAACGTTTAAAACGCGACAACAGCGTAGGTGAAGTGAAACACTTGTACATCATTTCGTCATATACTGGAGATGTAATGGAGTATTCAACAGTAGTTGGTAAAGTAACATCAGGAAACAAACGTTTATCCCCTAGAACTGTTAATTCTGCGGCTGGATTGAACGCAAGTTCAATATTTTGTAACACTGTAAATATTGGTGGGGTTACATATTTTACGGATGAAGTCTTGGATGATGGCGGTACTTATGGTGATTCAGGTGCTTATTTGTTTTGGTTTGATGCACAAGGAAACTACCACCAATATTACCCAAGTGGTGGAACATACTTGCACATTTCAGAGAAACCATTGCGTATTCGTAAATCAAACTTTACTGTCACTGCCGAATAAAAATAGAAAATAAATTTGGTAGTTAAGAAAACTTGTTGTACCTTTGTATTCTAATCAAAAACGATAATAAGATGCCTAAATTAAAAGAACCTCAAAAAACTTCAGAACGTAAACGTCCTAATCGTAAATACATTGAAGATATGGTAGCGTTCCGAGGTCACATGACTGGCAATGAAAAAACAGCTTTGGCCACATTGGATGTTAAGAACGTAATGCAACGTGTAAACAATCGAACTTTGTCAGATAATGTGAATAACAATCTGAGTTCGGTGCAGAATGAAGCAATTCAAAAACTAATTAAACAGTTTGTCAAAGACGTTGACACTGTTATCAGTGATAAATAAACTACACACCTAGGTGAAAGTCAAAGACGGTATAAACAAGCCGAAGGATGGGCTGCCTTGTTTGCAGAGAACTAGCGTGGGTAGGGGCAACAAAAACCGAATCCCACCTTTGACCACAATACTAGACCCATAACCACTCGAATAACGCACGAAGCCGACATCGAGTAGCAAGTGAAGACTTGGTTGTGGACAAACATTAGGTTACAGAACGTATGTGACCTCACGTCATAAAAGAGAAATATGCTAACCCTTATCACCGCTGCGCTATGGTTGCGCACACCGATTAGCAAGTAGTAGAGTGGTATGACGTGTTAATATTAACTTATTATTTTGGTTCGATTCCAACTTCTAGAAAGCCACGTGCTAAACATCCGAGAGTAGTGTATAACAAGGTAACACAATAAGTTAAAAAACTTTTGATAATGGCTTTCAGTAGAAGTCTTTAAACTATTTGCCATCCCCCAAAGGATGCGGTCTGAATTAACAGATACACAATGGTTTTATTAAATGTTAAATTTGTAAAAATAAATTTGGTACTTTCAAAAAGTTGTTGTACCTTTGTCAAAAGAAATTAAAACACGCCTTCTCTGAGCAGAAAATTGAGAGATAAAGGTATGAAAACGTGTTTTTAAATATTAATGTTTGCAGTAGGATAAAAATAAAGCTCCTTAAATGGATTCCGATTAACCAGCAAGGACTGACCTATTGTAACTATTTTATTATCGGGTGTTTAGATGCACAATTATTAGTTAGATGTAGATTGGAGCAATTCAATTAAGTACACTACATTGGGGTGACTCTGTGATTAGCTAATATGTGAGGTTCTTGAGGTTACTGAGGGAAATAGACGGAAGCTATTGTATGTACTTCCTAGTGGAACTCTATAGAGTAAGTAACTTTGCAGGTCGTAACTGTGACACTCGACTTGATATTTTAAAAATATAACTCTGCTTGAAACAAACATGTAAGCAAGTATCGTAGGATAAGAGCGAGAGGTATAGAGCCTTTATGACCTCTGAAAGTATGGGAGCCAACCCTGTAGAAAGAGCTTACTGTCAAACCAAGATGACGATGTTTGTTGATTGATAATTGTAGTCACGTGAAAACCGTGTTTAAGCTAAAAACTCAATGCAATTATTCACAACTTGGAGTGACAGAGTTAAAATATTGACCATTCAGTTGAAGACAAGATTGGATGCCTACTAAAACCCCTAGAAGTCTGGGTTTAATGTCGAAATAGATGTAGGGAAAAAAACCTGTCCGTTGAGTCTAAGGACGTAAAAGACTCTAGTTATACTTGCTACTTGTATTGGGGCACTCCCCACTGGCCGAAAGGTTAAAACAGGGCTAAGTACGTGTATAATGAAGGGAGAAGCCTTCATTAAACAAATTGATGGGGCGATAAACCATCATTGAAAAAGCTGAAGCCACATGTTGTCCGTAGTAATGTGGTGGAGTTAAAAACGGTCTTAGCCGTGAATAGATGTTGTTCTATATCGAAGCATGGTAAATCATTATAATAGACACCACAATACAATCATTCCAAACCAGTTGCGTTAATAGTGGGCGCATAGAACAACTGGTTTGTTTGGGTCAAGTGGCTGAGTCTGTTAAATGCATAAACAGTTGGTTAGGCTAAGAGATACCTCAAAATACAGGTTCGAACCCTGTCTTGACCACAAATTAAAATATTGAAGAAAGAAGGGTATGTTGGCTGATTAGACGTATCGGGTCGGATACGAATGCCTTACCATAAATTATTGAGTTTCGCCCTTCTTTCTAGCCTACCTAGAACTCAATAATGAATACGTGCCAACACTTGATTAGCGTTTGGTAAGGAAAGACAACAATCACAATCGGTCAGGGGTGATAGAATGTTTAGGATAAAACCGAAATTACTATCACCCCAAAACCGACATTATTCTAAAAATAAATTTGCAAAACCTAAATTTTTATACTACCTTTGTGAAATAATCAAAAATAATTATGCAGAAAGATCAAGAAATTATGTTGTGGGAATCAATTAAGAATTGGTTTAAACCAAAACGAAAAGTTAAACGTGGTGACATCGGTATTTATCAAGACGTTCTTAATGTTAACACTCTGAATGATGGAACACATTCGATGAACTATGATATGTATATTAAAGTTCGAGCAGTTGCTGTATTCCAAAATCTGGTTGAAATTGAAGTTATTCACGTGATGACAACTAATTCACACCATAATGAAGTTAAAGATTTGGTGAACGCCAATATCCCAAAGTACATCAAACCAAAGTATGTAAAATGGGAGGAATTTGATGAAACATTGGAACCTCAAATTTTAAAAGAATTGGACCAACCACTCACTTCACCAATAAACTACTAAAGTATCTACATAATAATCATTGAAAAGCCCACCATTGGGCTTTTTTTTAACAAATCAAAGATCAAATGATATATCTAATCATTGCATTGTTTTTAATCCCATTAATTGTTTTGGGGGTTTTTCATACTAAAAAACTGGATAAACAATTCAACACCAAAGCCGATCTTCTTGAAAAAAAGATTGTTGGTGGTTACAATATGCATTTTGCAGCTGAAGAATTTAAACAACTTAAACGTATTGCGTTAAATCGTAAAAACAAAGAACGACTTTATCAGCTAAAACGTTTATTTGTAGTAATGTATGGTCACTTTATAAATTAAAATTAATAACAATTCTAATATTCATGAGTAGAAAACACGTGTCTTGTATAACCATCAATACAGATGCTTCTTTTCAACCAGAATTAAAAGTTGGTGGTTATGCATTTCATATTGTTTGTAATTCATTCAGAATAAAAAAAAGCGGTGAGTTTAAAGAAAATTGCTCATCCTCAATGGATGCCGAAATGAAATGTATTGCAAATGCATTACACACTCTCTTAAAAATCGAAAATTTACCAACAACAAATTGGCTGATTATAAACACCGACTGTTTAGGGTGTTTTAATTGGGTTAAACTCAAAAGTAAAAACCCAATTGGTAAACTAATAGCTCAACTGATAAAGAAAATACGAGCTAGATGTGGTAAAAATGGTAAATTACCAAAGTACCAATTAAGACACGTAAAAGCACACACCACAAATAAAGATGCAAGAAGTATGGTTAATAAATGGTGTGATAATGAAGCTAAAAAACACATGAGAAATAAAGTCAAAAAACTTGTTTGTATCTAATTTATTAAGTATTTTTGCATAACCTTTGATACCATAAATGGTATTTATTGTAAAGCAAAGATATGGACGGGAGTTTAATAAAAGAAGCGATATGGTGTTACCAACATTCAAGAGAACAAGACTATAAAGATAATCATGGAAATGCTCATCGTTACCATATTTGTCTTTATGAATTAATAAACAGAATGACACCAGAAGAAAAACAAGAATACGAAAAGCTAATCAAAAATTAAAATGAAAGTTATTATATCCCCACCAGAAGAAAATACAAGAAATAGGTCAATCCTTGAGTTATCCCGAATACTCAAGCTATCAACAAAATCAGCAATGGAATTTTTTAATGACAATGTTGATAAGATACCAACTAAAACTATAACCTTAAATGAGGCCGAAGTTAATAACTTGAAATTTAAAGGCTGGAATGTGGTTGAATTGGAATTAACAGATTTTAATTATGTCAATCGTGATGAAGCATTGTTAAAAGCTGAGGCATGGGTTGAAACTTTATCTGAAGAAGAAAAACGACATATTGAAGTTCTCAAGAAAAGCGCCATGCCAATGGGTTAAAATAAATTTGGAATACTCAATTTTTTACCTTACCTTTGTCAAACTAAATTACGTAACATGAATCTTAATTCAAACAGCTTTTCAGCTAAATTATATCGTTGGTTTTATAACGTACATATTATGCCAACTAACTTATGTCCTTACTTCTGGAAATTAGTAATAACATACGTTTTTGCTATCCCAGTGTTATTATTTTCATTACCTTATGAAATAATAGATCGCAAATTTAAAAATGATGCTGATACGTTTCCTGAAAGAATTGGCTTGGGCTTTGTCTATTGGCTTGGAGTGTTTGCGATTCTTATTACATTCTCTCCTATTTTATTGCTATTTGGTGAATCTTTAAACGGGGAATTTAAGTGGGCTTTTAAAGCTGCTTTTAGTGTATATTTCATTATAATATTTGTTTTATTTTATACTCTAATTGCGCGGTTAGTTAAAATTTTAAAAGACAAAAAGAAAAAAGTACCTAGCAATTTAAATATTGATTCAAAGCGTAAACCATCTATACTTGTTGAATTCGTAAAAGCCAAATACAATAAGTATTGTCCTCAAATCAAATGGGAAAACAATAAAACCAATGAAGAAAATAACGATTAATGGTGAAACGTGGTTTTATAAAATAACCAGTTATCGCTATGATGAATATGGGTGTCAATTTCAAGCGCAAACTTCATTTTTTAAAGAACCCAATATCGTAAAAACAACTAAGAAGTATGTCTTATTTGGCCCTTTAATTGATTCAAGGGTTGAAAACCCCACTCCACATTTTACTATACCTATTGAAATAACTAACCCATCACACACCAAAGAAGAAGTGAGTGGTTTTATAACAAAGGAACTGGTACGTCTAAAACGATTAGAAGAAATTAATCAAAACCAAATAATATAATAACGAAGTTTTATGAATAAAACGTTAGCAAACGCAGGGCGTGAGATTTTAAAAGATTTACTCTCCCAATGCACACCAGAACAACAAATGCTTTTTAAGCGTATGTATGCCCATAAAAACGTAGAAATTGATATCAACCATGCTGTTGATGAAATGGAAGAAGAAAGAATCAGCTGGGCTATTTCTCAATGCGAAAGAACCGTTTTTCTTAACTCAACGAAAAATGAAGCCTAACGAATTCTTCACAAGTGAAGAAGCTAAAGCCATCGTTTCATTAACCATAATACCATTCTCTTCACCATATACAGCGTTTCAAGTAACACCTGAAACGGATGAATATGGAACCAAGTTCTGGGTTAAAGGTAAACTCAATAAACGTTGGTGGTCTATAAATTATTTGGGTAAGGATTTTGCATTCCCAACCCAAGAAGATGCAGCAATGGTTAAAAAAGCTTTGACAAAATTGTTAAAAAATCATCTCTCAATTTAAAAAGGTATAAATTAGCCATTGGAAATTGATAATAACATACCGATAGTTTATTGTTCAGAATACTTAAAAAAAGCCCTTAAAAATAAGGGTTGCAACTTCATTATCGAAGGTACGGTAAAACCCAAAAATTCATATGAACTATCAATCGTATTGGATTGGGTTTTAATTAATTTTGAAACTCATATCTGGGCAACATATAATGATGAAATGAAACAATGGGTAGGAAATTATCATAAGTTAGGCATACCCTCAAATTGGGTTAGCGGATTCTCAACAAAGGATGAAGCAATAGAAGCCGCTTTGGAAATTGTGGTTGATTACATTATTTAACTTGCAAAATTAAAAATTAAATAGTATATTTGTCTTATGAAATTAAAAAACGAAATCTTTTTAGTAATTATTTGTACTATAATGATTAGTATCGGTTTATCATCATGTCTTAGTAGTAGCAATGACAATGACAAAATACTTATTAGTCGTGAAGAATATGATAGATTAGTAAATGCGCCTACAGTTAAAACATTTGAACCGTTTTATTTTTCACAAAATTCTACAGCTGGAGACCTTACATGGAGAATGATAACTGGGTCTGATGGTCATGATTATATTGAAGAAGTCTATCACTTATTTGTGATACACTCTCCTGAATGTAAACTTTGTAAATCACAACAAAAATTCTATTTATTAGAAGATAATCACATCCCAAAAACCGATTCAATAAAATGAAATTAATAATAACAATAATAACAATAATAGTTGGTTTAGTATCGTGTGTAGACTATCCTAAATCATACTATACAAAACCATTTATCATAATAACCAAAGTACCTGATGGTCCCTATGGAGCGCGATATACATATCAAGATGCTAATGGGGCTCAAGTAAGTTTTGTAGAGTATATAGAACTTTATCAAGTAGGCGACACATTAAAATAATCCCTCCCTATGATTTATTTTATTCTTTCTTTAATTATAATAACACTATCATTCATTATCTTTATACTTTTTCAGTATAAACGGTATGATCATTTGCTAGAAGGTTGTATTGTTGGTAAATATAAAGGTAACTCAAAAGGTGGGTATGTAGTAGTTGAAGTCACATATCAAGTAAATGGTGAAGATGAGTGGTCCCCACCAACCAAGGTTACTGATTCAGGCATATTCGAAGTCCCATCTTTTTACTACGATAACTGTAAAATAGGTGATAAAGGTATATTCCCATTTAAAGTTGAAGGTCAATTAAAAGAACATTAAAATATGGTAACATTTTTTGCAATAATTGCAACTGCACTTTTATTAGATGTAGTTTTTAACGATGGTTCAGCGTTTGTTTCAATCATTAAATCTTTTCGCAAACAAGTGAAAATTGAAAAAACTGAGGTTGAATTGATATGTGAAAATATATCAGAATTAAACGAAGAATTAACCATGCTGGAAGATGAATTATCTGATGCTATTTCGGAAGAAGAAGTTCAAATTGAGTTAAGTATTCGTAATAAAATGAAATTGAAAAAAGAGATATTATCAACATACTTAAAACGACTCGATTCGCTTGGAACTAAAGCTTGAAGATTATATTGTTATTAGTAAAGCTAATTTACAGTCTTTATATGGGTGTAAGACTTATGAAACATTGTTGAACCATGAAACGACTGTTGAAGCTGTTACATTAGCTTCACATGCCTATGATGCTGGTAAATTAGATGCTGGATTGTCTTTAAATTTTGATAACCCAAAGGGTAGGTTTTTAAATAGCAATCTAACGATTAAACAAAACAAGTAGCTATGAATAACAGATGTGTAGAAAAAATAGAAGTATATTTGTTTGTAATATTACTAATATTAGGTTTTTATTTATTATCTAAGTAATAAAAGTTACCAAATGAGACCATCACACATACTGAAAAAATACAATAACGAATACTATTTAGCTAGTTTGTCAATAAAACCACAAATTGGTGATCAAATACTATTGACAAATGGTATAAGTGTTGCAGTTGAAGAGAATGTTTTAGATGCACTTAAAATAGTTAAAACAACACTTGATAACACATTAAACCGTGAAGAAATAGAAAGGTTGCTTGTTACAAGATTGGAAGATGAAACAGCATGGGTTGTTGGTTTTACAAAACAAAACTATTTAACACTATTAATGTAACACGAATATAATAAACTCAAATATTAATCAATGAATAAAACTGACGAAATTGATCAAAAACTATTAGAATTAATTGCCCTTGTCACTAACGACCGTCAAGAAACTATGACACAAGTTATCTTACAAATAGTTTTAGGTGCGAGATTTGCTGGGCAAGATATTATGTTAGCCAAACATATGCAAGAATACACTAAAAACGTATTATTACCTGATTTAAAAAATAAGAGGATTCAGGCACAAATAAGAAAAAATTAAACTAAATAAAATAACAAAAACAAACAATGAACGAAAAAAAAATTAATAAGGCACAAGGTTCAGCAGAACCTTCTCCAACAGAAAGACCAAACATGGGTGGCATGGGAGACATGAGAGACATGGAAAGTATAGTAACTGGTCAAATCAGAATGGATGGTTCTATAAGTAATACAGCACCAACAGAATCTTATGGAAACACTAATTCAAATGAAAAAATTCGTGAAATACATATTATAGAACTTAATCGAGGATTTACAGTTCAAGTAGGTTGTCACACCTTTGCAATTTCAAAAGCTGAAGAACTGATACAATTACTAAGCGAATATATTGCACACCCATCCGAAACCGAATCGAAATGGTTTAATAACCAACTGATGACTCGTTAAAAACATAAAACCCTCTTATAAGAGGGTTTTATTTTATAAATTTGGATTTAACAAATTAATTTCGTACCTTTGTATTATGAATATTATAGAAATTATGATGGTAGCCGTATTTGTAACTGTGTATTTGATTTTAATCATCGGTTTCATACTTGTTTTGACCAAAGTAAAAAATATGTTGAAAAACAGAAAAACTAAAATCAAAACTAAAGTAATTAAACCCCAGCATCGATTCAATAATGGAGGTAATTTATAATGGCAAAAAATGAATACACATTACATAAACTACCACAAGAATTTGTTATTACTTCTAATGAAGTTATAGAAGAGAAATCTAATTTTCTTGAAAATAATACTATTTTTACTTGTAGAAATATATTTGAAAATGGTATTGAAGATGATAATGGGTTACTTCATAAAACTATTAACTGTAAAAAAGTAATAGCTCAACAAAATAAAATTGATTTCTCAAAACTATCACAAAAAGACCAAGACAGAATTGGTTGGCTTGATTGGAGAAAATATTGGAATTTAGATAATAATAGATATGGTGCATACTCACATTCTTATTTTTTAGGTTTCAAAAAAAGAGAAGAACTTCTATCTGATAAAAAGTTTACTTTAGAAGATATGAGGTTTATGTATGAAAGTGGTTTAGATGGTATTGGAGAAAACAGTGAATTTAATGAAGTGACCTACTTCGATTATCTAATATCAAAAATCAATTCTCAATCATGGAAAGTTGAATTAGAAAAAGAATGCTCAGTTTGTGGTAGGTTATCAGGAACTGGCCATAAAATGTCTTGTAAAAATATCATAAGACATAAACAACCAAAATTAACAAATGGTAAAATAACCATTTTAAAACTTATTTAAAATATGAACTTAATGTTCGAAATTGCACTTTTTTTGGTTTTCATTGGTCTTGTTTTTTGGTACATATTTGACAATATCAAATCAACCAAACAAGATAAACAAACAGCTGAATACCTCAGAAAAAAAGCTAACACAATTTCTTCTTTAGAAGAAATTCAAGAAATTTTTAAAGAGTTTGAAGAAAAAGGCTTTAAGGTAAGAGATAAAGAAGTAAAATTAGAAATCATGGAAATCTATGGTTTTTTAATAGGGTTGAGGAAACAATATGAGTCACATTCTTTAATGATTGAACTGGCTAAACATCATGTTTTAAAGTTTGTGGATGAACTAAAACATGAAGATGAAGAACATGTAAAATGGTTATTAAATGCTGCACAAGAGTACGTAAAAAAAATTAATTTAGATGGAAATATTACTAGACAAGCCAAAAACATTGAATTTAAAATTTTAACATTACAAGAATCAAACAACCCTTACGATGTTCTTGATTTTATTTTTGAGACCATTGATAACTACTTAATACAAGGTAAATTTGAATTAATTAATACTTTATTGGAAATCATTAATATCAACAAACTTAATTCAAATACAATTATTGGAATTTTAACAATCACCAATAGACATAAGAATGAATTAAAATATCGTAAACATTTCTATGAAAATAGTAAAATAAGATTGAATGAAAAACATACCAAAGAAAAAGTATATCATTTACTCTATGGGTTAGAATAAATAAGATATGGAAAATACAAAAACAATAATAGATAATCTTTGTCTCCCTTATGAAGTTCACGAGTCAACCGATAAAGACGGGATAAAAACATTTGTTGCTACTGGTAAATTTACCGAGAAATCGTCTTTTGTATGCGAAGCACCAACTTTAGATGAATTAAAGGATAAAGTGCATGATGCGTTTAAAAATAAAGTTGATAGAAATACAGAACTTTTATTTAAAAGAGCAATTTGGTTATCATCATATCAAAACAATAAATTCACATTTTTCTTTTCATTCACTATCGTAGGAATTGGTTTATTTTTCAATAAAGATAAAACCACGAATAAAATACGAATTAAACCTATAAATCACTGGAAATCATAAATGAAAAATTTTGACCCTTTAAATATTGAAGTTGAAGAACTTGAAGAATTTGAGAAACTTAAAAAATTACTCAAAACAAATAATCCTCTTAAAGCCATTAAAAAGATTGTTGATAGTATAACCAAAAAAGAAGCAGAAATTGAAAAATTCAAAAAATATATTGATAGACGCTTTAAATTGGTATCTGCTGAAGAATTCATGACTGACGAACACCAGATTATTCATTATGGTAGTGTTTTAACACCAACACAAGCTTTGATTGAATTCGCTAAAATTCATTGTGAAGCCCAGCAAAAAACTATTATTGAAAAGTTAATCATTGATGATTATGATTATGATAAAAATATGGGCTATTGTCCACGAGTTAATGAAAAATCAATTATTGATGCCTACCCATTAGATAAAATTAAATAACACATGAGAGAAATACTATTTAGAGGAAAAAGCAAACTAGATAATAGGTGGGTATACGGTTTTTATGTGAATAAGTCACCAAATAAACATCAGATTGTATCGGTTAACTCAATATTTCCAATTGAAATAATGCCTTCAACAATAGGGCAGTTTACAGGTATACTAGATAAAAAAAATAATAAGGTTTTTGAAGGTGATTGTATAGGAAACGCAGGTGCTTATATTGTTTGGGATGATAATCATTTTTGTTGGGGATTTACCTTTAAAAATGACCCTATAATTACACCATTTAATCACAATAAAATAGATTTTGAAGTAACAGGTAATATTCACGATAATTGACAAAAGAATGGAAGAATTAAAAATTTATGAATTTCAAGCCAAACAAATTGAAGACACCTTTCGTCTTGTTTCCAGACTTTTAAAAAGTCAAAATAAAGAAACCAGTCTTGATCGAGATGTAATGCAAAGCTGGCAAATGATCAAGAATGTTTTAAATAAAGACATTGATACTCATGTTCCTCGTTTATAATTTTAACTAACTAAAACCAATAACTATATGTTTAAGAAATACATAATTTTAACCTTTTTAACCATCCTTATGGTTTCTTGTGGTTCAGATGACACTGTAACAATCTCCAAAAAAGAATATGAACAACTTATAGGTGATACATTAAAACAAGGGTATCCTAAAGAAATATCTTGGTTAAATTCGTATAATGAATCTAGAACAGCATATGTGGTAAAAATTGAAAACCATGAATTTTTAACTGGTTGGGGTAGTACAGGTTACACTTATTTCCTAATTCATTACCCAGATTGTAAATTCTGTAAAAAAGATACGTTAAACTATAAATAAACTATATACGGAACAATGAGTGAAAAAGTAACAATAGGTATTGAACTCGTGAGTTTCGATAGCAAGGAAAATGCTGTCGGAATCAAATTGATAGGAACCGATATTGATTTATCCAATCAATAACATCGTCAATTTACTTATTCATTAGCTAAAACCATTGCGGCAACCTTGTATGGGAAAGTACACGGTATAGAAATTGAAGGTTTTGAACTAACACAAAAAAACACTGATAAGTCATGAAACAAGAAGTAGCAAATGTTATTCAACAACTAGTTGCTGAACAATCAAACGGTCTTGATAAAATTAAGCTATTAATTTCAGGAACTATGACAGTAATTTTTTGTATCTTAGGAATTAGATATCTAATTTTAGGTATACTAGATAAATGTACTGTATATAACGAAGAATAAAACTAGATAAAATAATTTGAAATGAGTGATAAAATAAAAACAACAACAACAGATTCTGTTTGTTTTTCTTATGAAGTTAAAGAAAGTGTTACCAAAAATGAAACAAAAATATTTATTGCTTCTGGTAAATTTAACGATGATTGTTCATTTGTAATGCATGCTTCATCTTTAACTGAATTAAAGGAAAAAGTACGTAATGCCTATGAACTGAATGGTAAAATAGCAGTAAAAGAACATAAATTACTTAATCAAAGAGCAATTTGGTTATCAAACTTTAGAAAAACCGAAAACGGTTTTAGTTTTTGGTTTAGTATTATTGGTATTGGATTAAATATTGTTTATAGAAAACCCATCACCAAAACAAAAGTATTTTTTATAAATCATTGGAGGGAAAATGACTAATATCCCAACAGCAAAAAAATTTTTAGAAGATTGTTTTAAATCTCATGGGGATATAACCCCATCAGATTTGATTGAATTTGCTAACCTTCATTGTAAAGCACAACAAATATCTATCCTTGAAAAAGTTAAAACTACCAAGAAAAAAATACCCTACACAGGGGTTAGAATAGGAGGTAGTTATTTTGTTGAAGTTATTGATAAAAATTCAATTCTTAAAGCTTACCCATTAACAAATATTAAATAATGACTGAAGAATTTGTACCTTATGTAGAAGCACTAGCTCTTAAAGAGTTAGGATTTGATGAACCAACATTATATCATTGGCATAGCTCCGAAAAAAATCATCCATTAACTAACGAAACATATTTTACTGGATGTCAGCCACACACTAATAGCGGTATTAAAGATATTGGTAATGAAAATCATACTTGGTCAGCACCACTATATCAGCAAGCGTTTAGATGGTTTAGAAAGAATCATAAAATACACGCAATTATAACGCTTTATTCTCAATTAGGAAACCCTTGGAGATATTATATCGCAAATGAAGGTGGAGAACGAGGATTTAACACTTATGAAGAAGCAGAACTTGCTTGTTTAAGAAAATTAATTGAAATTGTTAAAACTAAAAAAAAATGACTAAAGTAAAAATGTTAATTGGTGATTGGTCTCAAGATGGACACAACCAATATGAAGACTATGTTTTTGAAGTAAACAAGTCTGTTGTAGAAATACAAAATGCTTATAAAGCATCATGTAAATTAACTGGATTAATGTTTGATTGTAATAAAAATCATACTGGTATTGAAGGTTTAAACTGGCAACATCCAGAATGGAATGACAGAAAAGTTTTTGTTGAATATATGCAAAACAATCTTTCAGAGCTTGCCGCAAATATAATCTCTGCTCATGGTCTTCAATTACCTACAGGGGACTCTGAAAACTTTTGTTATTTCATGTTTGAATTTATCAAACTGTCATTACCAGATTTGACATATGAGGAAGCAGCTTTCAAAAAATCAGAATTGAAAGAAATTGAATCAATTAATGGTTGGTGGTCAAAAACTTGCAATGAATCTTGGGGTTATGGTTTATTCGAATAATTTAAACAATTAAAATGAAAAATATATACATACTGCCAACCGATCAACCAAGTAGAATCTTTTTTAATGATGGAGATTTGTGTTTAAGAAACTCTATGTCTTTTAAAGAAGGAGATAAACCCCAACATATCTACATCACTTCTGATACGGAAGATATAAATGAAAATGATTATATCATTACTAAAGATGGTAGATTAGTTCAAGCTTCTTATTTACTTTCTAATGATGTGCAATTTGGTTCAAAAATCATTCTAACTACTAACCCAGATTTAATCAAAGATGGTGTTCAAGCTATTGATTATAAATTCTTAGAATGGTTTGTTAAGAACCCTAGTTGTGAATATGTTGAAATTGAGGATTGGTACAACCCAATATTATCTTGCTGTCCATCTAAAGAACGATGTCATTGCAATAAAAAAAGAATCATAATTCCAGAATAAAAACCTAAACAAGAATCACTTGAAGATATTCCCTCAAAAGACGTTTTCAGAGAACCCAATAAATTTTTGGATAGTTAACAAAAAAACCTTACCTTTGTGATATAATAGAGTAAGAATGAAAAATATACACGTATTACCAACCAATCGACCCTCCATGTTATTGTTAGATAAAGATGGTTTGCAATACTCAAAACTATTTGGTTTTGATTTTTTTGATGAGTCAAAAAACCATAAACATATTAACAAACAACATATTTATATCACTTGTGATGAAAAAGTTAAAGATGGAGACTGGTTTTACCATCCTAACAAAGCATTAGCTTCTCAAATAATTAAAGCTTCTGAATTTACAAATAATCAAGGTGTTATTATTATCAATGGATTTAATGGCTATATGTGTGAAAAAGTCATCCTCACCACCGACCCCGACCTTATCGCAGACGGAGTACAAGCTGTTGATGGTGATTTCTTAGAATGGTTTGTTGATAATTCAGATTGTGAGTTTGTTGAAGTTAAGAAAGAATGTAATTATGGTAATTGTGCTTGTTTTTTAGGTAAATGTGTAGATGATGAAAATATTTACAAAATCATCATTCCACAAAGAAAACCTTGCACACAACAAATAGTTGATCAAGCAATGAAAGATGTTTCAAAAGACGTTAGACTACCTAAAGTTGTTAGAGATGGTATTGTTAAACAAGAAACACTTGAAGATGCATCTTGGAAATATAATCCATTAAAAAAATTTGATGGTGAATTTATAAGAGTTGCATTTAAAGCGGGTGCTAAATGGCAAGCTGAAAGAAGTTTTACCTTAGAGCAAATTGATGAATTATTCATAGGTGATAAAAATGGCGGTTATTTTGATGATTTTTTAGATTATAGACTCGGATTGAATGGTAATCAAGGTAAAAACAAAATTACTTTCAAAGAATGGTTTGAACAACATAGAAAAAGATAACAATGAAAAAAATAATTTTTAGACGTATTTTAGCATTTTTAGGAGGATTACTGACAGGGTTTGGTATACCAACTGGTAAAAGCTTATTTTTTGAAAACCCTAAATATGACTTTATTCTTTTAATTTTAGGTTTATGTATGTTAATAATTTCATACCTCATGTATAATGAAAAAAAACCTAGTTAAAACACTTAAATTCTTAATGACTCCATTAGGAATCACTTTAATAATATACGGATTTTATAATAATATTATCCTTCTTTTTATTGGTGCGTTTTTAATCTTTTTACGTAATGAAGTATTACCTTTAAAAGAGATTGAAGAAACAGAAACAAATTTTGACTTTTTAATCAAATACCCTAAAATAGAATATTTTATTTATATATTTTTAGTATTGTTTACATTTTTAATTCTTTTTCCACTTGGGTTTTTATACCAAATTTTTTTAGTAACTTCACCATTAATCATATATATAATATACCAAATATGTACGTAACATTTGAACAAGCTAAATGGCTTAACTCTAAAGGATTTGATAAGTCCTGTAAAATGGTTTGGGATAATTGGGGTCATTTAGAAGAATGGGAAGATGAGAATCCTCATAAAAACTCAACTAAAAATGGTTCTGTATATTATTCAGCACCAGATCAACATCAAGTAGTTGAATGGTTATTTGATCAACACGGTATTTGGATTAGTGTTGATAAACAAAATTATAAACGCTTTAAATGGAGAGTTTCAAATATTAACCTTAGAAATGATGCTATTTCAGATTTAATAGAGAAATCAGGATTTAATTGTGACACATCACAACAAGCTTATTCAGCAGCATTTGACTATATTAAAGATAATAACTTGATATGAAAAAAGAAATAACAATAGATAATCAAAAGTTTTGGTATGAAATCGATTCACCATACATAATCACTGCAAGTCGTAAACAATATACTCATACTACATATTTCTATGATGAACCAGATCGAGATATTAAAGTTATAGATAAATTTATGGGTTTTGAAAAAATCCATATCGAAGAAATAAGACCAAAACCCGTCTTTTCAGTACCAATATCTGTTGAAGACTTATCTCTAACAAAAACAGATGTTAGACAATACGTTTTAAAAGCTTATAATAATTATAAAGCCGAAAAACAAAGAAAAATAGAAATTGAAAACGGTGAAATAATCTAAAACCAATGGAAGAATATATAACCCAAATAATTGATCGTTTCATAGACTTTGATACAGAACAACGATGGAACCTCTTCTGTCGTATTACAAATATTATGATATTTGATGGCCAAGACTTGTCTGAAAACCAAAAAGAAGCAATCAAAAAATTCCTATTACACGCCCTATCCCAACTAGAAACACCCACAAAAATATGAGAATACTCAAAATCGAATCACTACCACCAGTATCAAAACAAATATGGATAGATCGAGATGAAATCATGCTCCATTCTTGCTTTCAACTCCTTAAAGACTTTGTTGAAAAAGAAAAATTTGAAAAAACACTAGAATATAAACATCATAAACCATTTATTGATGAAGTCAGAACACTATATAAATGGTGGAAAAAACGTTCAAAAAAAACCTTTACCAATGACATTCTGGAAATGAAAAACGATGATGAAATGCTAATACGTCTTATGAAGATCAGAACCCAACTATGGACGTAAAAATGCATTTTAACAAAAAAAAAACTTGTAACACCTAAAATTAAATAGTATATTTGCCTTATGAATATTAAACAAGCACTTAAAGAAAAAAACAAATTGGTTACCCAAATCAATGATTTGTACAAAATCGCTAAAGAGTATAACTCTATCGAAATAGATAATACTAGACGTTTCGATATCGAAGAAACACTCCAAGAAGCAGATTTCTTAACTAAACAACTCATCGAAATCAAAGCTAAAATCCATAAAGCTAATAACCCAGTTTATGATAAAATCTTTGAAATATCTGAACTCAAATCCAGAATCAAAGAACTAAAATTAATCCCAACAATCGAAGGGAAATTTGTAGGTCGCTACGGCACCGTACCAGAAAATAGACAAGTTCAAATTGATGCCAAATCAATGTCTAAAATGATTAAAGAAATTGAAAAACGTATTGATATTATCCAAGAAGAACTAGATGTACATAACGCAATAACACAAATTTAAGGCCAAAGGTAGGTATGGGCCAATAACTAGTTATTGCCTCCCATTAAAGCCAAACCAAGATATCAGAATAGATAAAACTCCTGAATAATTTCAACCCTCTGATTTTTCCAATAGTCGCGCTCTCAAATCTTAAACCTCATTTTGCGATATATGATGTTATATATCCCTGCCTACCCCCAACCTTAATCCTAACCAACTATCCTTAAACATATGAGCACCATCAAAAAAAATATCCAAGAACTCAAAAAATTACGCATCAAAGAAATTATCAAAGATAAAAAAATGTCTAATCTAGATAAATTATGCGCTTTTGATACAGAAAATCTATTCTCAATAGAGAGCTACCTTATCGATGAAAAAATCTTTGAAAATTGGATAAATGAACTAAAACAACAAATACAAGAAATTTATCCTGATATAACAATAGAAGAAGGTGATAACTTCTTGTTATACACATTCCTATCACCAAGAAATTGCTCTATAGAAAAATATGAAACATTCTACTTTAGTGACATTATGCATGTACTAGAATCACCTATAGTCGATTTCTTTGATGATAACCCTGATATAACTTTCAATGGTGAAAATATCGACTGCCCAATCCCAATTCCTATTATCTGGGCTACCTTCTACCCAAAAAATAGTGAAACACAATATTTTAAAATAGCCAAAACCCCAAAAGAAATCATCGATGTACTCTATAAATACGCTGTTAAACATAAAGTATCTGGTTATAAATTCGATTGGTAATGAAAAATAAACTACTTAAAATAATCTATAACCAAATCAAAAACGTTGAAGAAATAGATTATGGATATTTTTATCCAGATAATAAATCAAATAAAATATCACTATTTGAAGAAAGAAACCCCATTAATAATGTTGTTACCATTATTGATGAATCCTCATTATCAAAATATTCTTATACCCTCCCACCATCAATATCGGCCAAATTAAAAGAACCGATAAATAATGAAACTATAACAATATGGTTTGAGGATGAACCATCTATTCGTGTGAAAAAAAGATATGAAAAAAAAACTTGTAAAACACCCGTTTTAATGACCTTATCTTCACAAAATCAACAAGAACTTAAAAGAAATTTCCTTCAAAAATTATTTAACCTAAAATCTCCTAAATCAAATCCAAAAGATACCCCTTTAACTTTTACAGAATATATTAACTATATAGAACGTATACCCTCCTATGAAATTTATTCTGGTCAAGTCTCAGAAACAATCGATGAAGAAACATTCCTAGATATCAAAAATCAAATCCTAGCCAAAATAAATCAGTTACACCAAAAAAAGATTGCCGATCAAATATTATTAGAACATAATAAACTACTCAAAGATATAGAAATCATCGAAAAACGTTTTAACCAAATTGATAACAATGAAAGAGAAACTTCTTAAAATTATCTATAATCATATAGATAACGCTAAAAATATTAAAATTTACAACTGTTCCACCTCTGATGCATTACCAGATATAAAAATTTACCGTAAACAAACTTATACTCGGTTTGTCAATAACGCTAAACTTACTGTCGACTCAGACCCATCTATGTTTATTGACCCATATGAATATTCTTGCGAAACACTAAAAGATATAAAAGAAAAACAAAAAGAAGAAGCTGTTAATGAATACATAAAACTAATCTTTAATAACGAACCACCAATCTTAGTAAATATGGTATACGATCATGTTACAAAGCAAAAACCCATAACCCTAATCAAAAATAAAATTGGTGACCCCGTAGAAAAAAAACCTCGAACCTTTAATCTGTTTAATCTGTTTAAACAAAATACCCCAGAACCACCAACCAAAAATAATCTGGATGATAATCTTAATGCTACTCTTACATTTATAGAACTTATCCCATTATATAAAATAACCTGTGGACCAATAGTGGAACTAATTGATGAACAAACATTCCTAGATATCAAAAATAAAATTATAGACAAAAATAAGTCTATTTCTAATAAACAAAAAATTGATAGCTTGAATAAAACCAAAGAAATTATCGAACAACGACTTAATCAAATTAAATAACACTATTCAATGGTGACCACATTTGTGTACAGTAAAATATGACAAACATAAAAAAACACTTCCTAATTAGATTCCCTATCATAAAATATGAAGTCCTATACGCAGAACTTATTAACGGTACCAAAACTAAAACCTTTCAGTTAGATAACCAAACTCATACACAAGTAATAGACCTTTCTGAATACTTAGCCGCTTTATCTTTCTCCATTATCCAAGATGCTCTATATGAAATTAATCGTAAAAATATTAACTGATTAATTACCAGATAGATATATAAATGTACACAAATGTATACCTTTTTGTACCTATATTAGCACGTATACATTCTGTTGCGTTTTTTAATGAAAAATGGGAGAAAGTGGTAAAAAGTGGTAAATAAAAGAGGATTTAACCCCCTTTTTTGGTAAAAGGTGTTTTTAACAGTGTTTTAGGGTGTGAAAAAGTGATGGGAAAGAAGTGTGAAAAAAAACGGATGCTTCTAAAAACACTTGCTAATTTTTTCCCCATAGGAATTTCAGGACGGTAATTTAACCATCTTAAACAATGCATTTACAGCAACGCCCATGTACACATTTGCGTCCCTTTGCGTCTGTGATCGGCCCAGATCATACGTGAGTAAACTATGGGCACAAAAAGGTTTTAAACTTCAGAACCCCTGAAGTTTAAAAACCAGACATTACAAATTTTATGTTTCACGTGGAACAATAAGAAATTATTCCACATAAAACACGTAGAATAAAAATGTATAGAATAGGTTTAGCCCATGCTCAAAATCTGAGTGGGCTAATGTGCAGCTGTTATATACAGGGCACTTTTCTGGATGTTAAAATTTTGTTAACGCATAAGATTAGATTTAAGTTCGTAAGAATACACATTAATTAGGAAAACAAAGGTAGTGTAAAATTACTGAATAAATAAATTTTTAACGTTTGTTAACATATTGAAATATTTGTGTATAGTGGAGTATACTCTCCTGAGATTATCAGCCCGTCCTCCATTATCTTTATGGACGGTACAAAGATAGATTAAGTTTTTAAGATATGCAAATTTAATATGTTAAAATTTGCGTTTTTTCTTTATGAAGTGAATTATCATAAATAGGGTAAATATACCCATTGTCAATAGAAAAAAGTCAGTTAGTGTATGATTACCTAACCAATTGTCTGGTAACTTATTTAATATCATAAAACAAAGATAGATTAAAATTTTGAGAAATACAAATTTAATTTTTTAACAAATAAGATTTGAAATGAGTATATAGTTTTTTTATTTTTGCACAATCAAACAAATAAAAAACTTATGGTTACAACACTTCTTACTACGAACAATGCAAAAACGATTAAAGGTAAAAAATTAGGTTATATGACGTATATTTTATATATGTCCCCATTTACCTTAAATTCAAAGAATATCAATGTATGTAGTCATGCATCGAAAGGATGTGCAGATAGTTGTTTATATGGTTCTGGCCGTGGTGGTATGTTTCCAAAGGTACAACAAAGTCGTATCAATAAGACAGAATATTTTTTAGCTGATCGTTTAAGGTTTTTATTTCAATTAAAAAGTGAAATTGAGAAAGCTATTAAAAGGAGTAAAGATAAAGCGATACCAGTCTTTCGTTTAAATGGTACAAGTGATTTGCCGTATGAAAAATATCGTGTATTTGAAGGTGGGAAGAATATTTTTGAAATGTTTCCTGATGTCCAATTTTACGATTATACGAAGAATTGGGTACGATTTGAGAAGGAATTACCTAGTAATTATCATTTAACGTTTTCACGTTCGGAAACCAATCATGATAAAGCTATGGAAATTTTGAGAAAAGGATATAACGTAGCTATGGTATTTGATACCTTACCAGAAACTTATGAAGGATTTAAAGTGATTGATGCAGATCAAGATGATTTACGTTTTTTGGATGAACGTGGAGTTATTTGTGGTTTGAAGTATAAAAAGAATACTGGTAAAGGTGGTGGGGAAAAGAATAAATTAGCCATGTCCAGTGGTTTTGTATTAAGCATGAATTAAACATTTAACAAAATAAATTTGGTGGGTTGAAATACGCACCATATCTTTGTACCATGAAATACAAATTAAGTGAATATAAAAACACGCAAGGTCTTCGTCAAATCATAGCTTTGATTGATATACCTAGCATTAATGTGAAGAAAGGTGATTTAGGTGGTTGGATTGTGCATGAAGGTAATTTATCACAAACTGGTAATTCTTGGGTATTTCATGATGCTTGGGTATACGGTAATTCTCAGGTGTGTGATGATGCTCAGGTATTTAATAATGCTAAGGTATTTGGTAATGCTAAGGTATTTGGTAAAGCTAGAGTATTTGGTAAAACTTGGGTATTTGGTAATGCTCAAGTAACTGGTGAAGCTAAAGTATATGGTAATGCTCAGGTATATGGTAAAGCTTTAGTATTTGGTAATGCTCAGGTATATGGTAATGCTAGAGTATACGGTAATTGTCAGGTGTATGGTAATGCTGAGGTATATAGTAATGCTAAAGTATTTGATTATGCTTGGGTATGTAATAACGCTCAGGTATATGGTAATGCTAGAGTCTTTGGTAATGCTAGAGTTTTTGGTAATTCTCAGGTATTTGATGATGTTAAGGTATTTGGTGATGCTAAGGTATTTGATAATGCTTTAGTATTTGGTAATGCTAAGGTATTTAATGATGCTCAGGTATATGGTAAAGCTCAGATATTTGGTAAAGTTCCGATACATTCAATCTTTTTTAAAACTCAAAAAGTTTTAGAGATAACATCGACCAAAGATTATTGTTGCATTGGACCTTTAGGTTCTAACAGATACGTTACTTTTACCAAAAGTAATGGGATGGTAAGTGTGGGTTGTTTTTATGGTGATTTAAATAAGTTTAAAGATGCAGTTGATTTGAAGTATAAAGGTGAAAGTGATTACTATGCGGTTATTGAGTATTTCAAATCAATTTTAACAAAATAAATTTTGTTTGTATTGTATAAATTATTTATCTTTGCGTTATGAGAAAATTTAAAACTAGAGAAGAATTGCTTCAGGACACCATTAATTATTATTGGGGTAAACCTGAGCGTAGATGTATTGATGAAATGGAAGGAAAATGTCAATACAAGTCGAGTAAAACATCAGCTGGGTGTGCAATTGGGCGATTAGTACCTCATAGGTTGGCTGTAAAACTTAGTAAAAGCAATAAGCCAGTTACGCATGACGAAATATTTTATGCTTTACCTAAATGGTTATCTAAAATGGGTAAAGGTTTTTTATATCATTTACAAAACTTACATGACGATAAACACTTTGTGAACTGTGATAAAACATGGGTAATCATAACTATGGAAGACCATGTTGATATGTCAAAGATTGTTTTTCCTGAAATTTAACAAAATAAATTTTGTTTGTATTGTATAAATTATTTATCTTTGCATCACAAACAAAAAATAATCACATGACAAAAGAAGAAATTTTAACAGGTTACGGATTAGATTTCCGAATTGAGAAAGCACCGATGTTTGCTATGAATGCATCTGGTGAGCAAGTTCCAAGTCCTTATTTTGGTTTGATTAATTCAAAGACCAATGAGGTGATCAACACGGTAAAGGTTGGTTATAACGTATCACAGAATGATGAGATTGTTGAATTGGTATTGCGTGGTATGCGTCGATTTGGTTCACAATTGGAAGTTACCAAAGCAGGTTCATTGAATGGTGGCCGCAAGGTTTTCATCCAATTGGGGATTGAGGGTGATGGTGTTGTTGGTGATGATCGTATCAAGCGTTATGTAACGGTGATTGACAGCAATGATGGTTCGACATCTTTATCAGTTGGTATTGGTGATTTGACGATGAGTTGTCAGAATCAGTTTTGGAAGTTTTATAAAGCGGGTGATGCGAAATTTCGTCATACAGCTACTTTGGCTGACAAGATTAATTCAATTCCTCGATTGATTGAAATTGCATTGGGTGAAAGTATTAAACAAGTTGAGCGTTATAAGCGCTTTGTATCAACCCCAGTAACCAAAGATTTGGCAGATCGTATGGTAAAAGAGATTTTGGGATATGATCGTGTTTATACCAGTGTAAAGGAGTTATCTACCAAAAGTGCTCGTGCCATTAATAAGATGGACAAGTTATATGCTCAAATTGAGCGAGAGATGGCTCAAAAAGGCAATAACGTTTGGGGATTGCATTCGGGTGTCACTCGATATACCACATACGATTTATCGACGCCAAAACGCGAAAACGGGAAAATTGAAAGTGGATTGATTGGTGGTGGCTATAAAATGAATCAAAAGTCTTTGTCATTTGCTGAAACTTTGGTGATGTAAATGTGATTTGTTTGATAAGCAAAAGAAGGGTGCATTTAGCACCCTTTTTTTTTTGTGGCTATAAAAAACCATAATATAGACTGGAGTAATGACATATTAGAAATATATCAATAGTGGAGTATACTCTCCTGACTTGTTAGGTTCAGCCCTTCAACGTTTCATTGTTGACATGGCAAAGATAGGTAAATATTTGTATGTGACCAAATTTAATTTGTTAAAATTTTTTGGGGTAAAGATTTAACAAAGTGTGAATTATAGTCTACACGATATATTGAATGAATGTTTTATCTTTGCGGTATCAAAATTTAAAACAATGAAAAAAGCTATTAAAGAGTATTTAAACAAGTTTGGTACTTGTGTGAATGAAATACCAGTATCGGAATTAGATGTATGGGTAGATGATCACAAGTGTATTAAATGGGGTAGTGTGGAATATTTCATACCAGAGAACAATTCTTTTTATACTATTGAGGATGAAAAGATTTACGATCATTTGATAAAAAATTATTGTATTTAATTTGGTGGATTAAAAAGTTTGTTTTATCTTTGTACTCACAAGAGACAATAACATGACACGACAGGAGAAAGTACAAGCCATATATGAATTGGCAAAGAAACGTAAGAGTAATTTGGGTACGTTGACCTTTTTGATGGCTATGACCAGTGATAAGGGTGTTACCAAGTTTTACAATGAATACGTTTTGGGTAAAAAATAAATTTGGTTTCAGCCAAAGGTTTATTTATCTTTGCATTGTCTAATTAAAACATTAAACAGATGAGCGAAAAAGTAACTTTATATACTATTGACCCTGACACAGATGGGTTTAATGGTTTAGAAAATTTAACCTATCAGGATGTCGTTACATTGGGCGATGTTCAAGGTACATCCCCAAATGAAGAATCAGCATTAGAGTTGTTGGTTTATATGCTTAATGCTGAGATGATAAACACTGAGGAATTCATTGTTGTCGTTAACGAAACTACCGAAGAAATAGTTGCAAAATAATTTAACAAATTAAATTTGGTTTCAGCCAAAAGTTTATTTATCTTTGCATTGTCTAATTAAATAATAACGAAAAAAACAGAAACATGAACAAAGCAACAGAAATGGAAGCGCTTAAAACAAAGAAGACTGATCTTCTTTTGATTGACCCAAACAACATTGTGATTGAAGATGATTTCAATGTTCGTCAAGATTACGGTGATATTGATTCACTTGCAAAAAGCATTGCCAGTGTTGGTCAAATCGAGCCAGTGGTTGTGTCAAAAATTCGCGGTACAGACCAATACATTTTGACTGATGGTCATCGTCGTATGAAAGGCATCATGCTAGCAAAAAAGAATGGTGCAAATATTCCGTATGTGAAAGCGGTGGTATCTGAGAATAACCCAATCACACGTTTGTTGACGATGGTTATCACTGGTGCTGATAAAAAGCCTTTGACCAATCTTGAAGAGGGCGAAGCATACAAGCGTTTAAAAGCCGAAGGTATCAACGCTAAAGAGATTGCATCCCGTGTTGGTAAATCTTTTGTTCATGTGTATGCAATGATGAAACTTGCTGATGCACCCGATCAAATCAAACAGTACATTCGTAACGGTGAGATTTCAGGTTCAACCGTATCAAAATTGATGCAAGATTACAACACCGTTGAAGAACTTATCCAAGTTGTTGAGGAAGCGGTATTGAATGCTCAAATTGAGGATGAAACCGATGTAAAAGATGGCAAGAAAAAAGAGGGTGCTAAACCTAAAAAAGCCACTGCTCGCCATGCAGGTGTTATGTCGCCAATGAAAAAATTGGAAGCGGCATTGGATATTGCGGTTGATAAGGGTTATGGTAACATTCAAATCCTTCACGACCTTGTAACCAAATTGGGTATCAAAGAAAGCAAACCTGAGCAAATTGCCAAGTTATTCAAGTAAGCTGTTGATGTGATCAACATTGAAATGGGGGGTAGAAATATTCCCCATTTTTTTTTGGTAGATTAAAAAATTTGTTTTATCTTTGTATCACAAAAGAAAAGAATATGCAACGTAAAAAACTTTATTTAACTGTTGAGATTACTATCGAGAGCGATAAGGAAATCACAGAGGATACGCTACAAACGGTAGCACAAGAATTGGATTACAATTTCAGTTATGACAAGGACGGTGTGAAGATTGTTCCTCACTTTACTGAAATCATTGATGTAAGTGAAACATTAAATCAATAATACCTATGGCAACAATTTTTAATTCCCCTGATGGGGTTAAGGTTCCTGAATTGGATTTCAAGAATTTCGCACAGTATGAGAAAGACTGTGAAACCTACAAAGAAGATTTGAAAGCATGGTTGAATAAGAATGGATACAACGGAGAAAATGTTGGTAAAGTCATTCAGTTTCCTGTTGCTGATAGTTATGCTCAATACATGGTGGCTAACATGAAGCCTGTAACACTTGTTCACCTGCCTTTGATGGATGCGTGGCATTTTGAGTATGCGCATTTGATGACAGCCAAAGAAGTTCAAATTAAAATTGACCAACAAAAATTTTAACTACGATGGGAAAGACCATACGAAATTATAAGGGTGAACAATACCCTGACAAATCGAAAAAGAGGGCCAAAAAAGACCGTAAATCATTTGGATGGACTTCTGGTACACACAGTGGTTTTGAGAACGCTAAAACCTATTGGAAAGAGCGATTTGAGGAAACTTCTGAGGATGATGTAATGTATCCAGTTGTTAAAAAGAATTGGGAGCATTACAAAGATAAGACATATCCTGAAAAGGGTGTGGATTATGTGAAACATGGATATGGACGTAAATCATAAAAACATGAAAGCAATACACGATATTGAAAATAGCCGAGTAATCTTAGAAGATAGCTCTGAGGTATGTTTTAACACTAGTTATCGGAACAATGGGTTAATTAAAACGGAGGTAGTTGACACAGTAGTTAATATGATTAATACTGGAGCTATGCTTACCGACATTGATGATTACTTATTGGATGCACCTTGTTTACAAGATGAGCGTGAAATTATTGTTGAAGGGTTGTATTTTATTTATCAAAAAAACATATGAGCAGAAGTTACGAAGAGGAATTGATCAAAAAAATTGAATCTGGTATACGAGCCTTAAGATTGCGAAGCAAAGAGCCTAAGGATACTGGGTGTGGTGTGGCTTTAAACAAGTTAAAAGATATCAATATTGGTATGTATGATGAATACTTATTGAAGTACAAGAATGCGTTGAATGAATATAACAATGGGAAGCGATGAGAACTACATTAAGTAAACATATTCGTGGTGTTATAAAAACACAGAGGGGTGAATTCCAGAGGGTATTGGAGAATCATAAAAACATTTTCTACATGAATTTTCTGGAAGAGGATACCAATTTTAAAGTTCAAATGTATGACAGAAAGCGTTCATTGGTTAATGATGGAATAGCTGCTGTTAATGAGTTGAAAAGGGTTCTGGAGGTTCAAGAATATTCTTGGATATCGGATAAATTAAAAAAAGATTTGGTAGATTAAAAAATTTGTTTTATCTTTGCGTCATGAAAAAATTAACACTTGTATCACTTATGTGTCGTGGCAAAGCTATCATGGCATTTGTCATGTGTCCGATGATCAATGATAAAGCGATCATTTCACAAGCAACCATTGATGATTTGTTTTATACTCGACATGGTTTTGTACCAACTAGAGGTGAAACGATTTCAATTCTATAAACCTATTCGATATGATACCTGATAGACAATTAGCGATGAAATGGTGGTGGAATCTACCTGAATCAATTGTTAACCAAGATTTCACTGACAGATATTATCAAGGTCGTCAATGGCATTCATTGACTGGTCGTGAGATTCAAGTTATCTGGGAGAATTTGGGAAAGCCTAAAAGTTATACTTAAAACTATAAAATCATGATTTATTCGTTTAATCACAAAACCTTAAAATACGATAACATATCTAAGAAAGTTCTGATATGTGTTGTATTAGCTGTATTAGCTGTGGCAGGGATTGTTACAGCAGTAATGATGACACGCATCAATGATGTGCATTTTTTAACACAGGAAACCAAGGAGATAATTATTCGTGAGAATAATGAAAAGAATGCGTTTACTCCTGATCGTTTAAAAGCGTATATCTTGGAGTTGAACATTAAATTTCCGCATATTGTATATGCTCAAGCCCAACTGGAAAGTGGTGAATTTAAAAGCCATATATTCAGGGAAAATAACAATTTCTTTGGAATGAAGGTTGCTACCAAACGACCGACAACCAATAAGGGTGAAGAAAATGGCCATGCATTTTTTGATCATTGGCGAGATTGTGTAGTTGACTATGCTTTATATCAAGCTCAATATTTATCAGATTTAAAAACTGAAACTGAGTATTACGAGTATCTGGGGCAAAACTATGCAGAAGACCCTAACTATGTTGCGAAGCTAAAAAAAATTGTACAAAAATAAATGTTAAAAGGTTTGGTAATATGCCAAACCTTTTATATTTTTACATCAGTAAATTAAAAGATAATGAAAGATTTAATCGTTCTTGGTATGGGTCATCTTGGAATGGATGTTGCCATTTATTTAGCGGAGCATAATATCCCTTATATTACTTTAGAATCCTTTAAAAAGGATGAAGAAAAATATTCGGATAAAACTCTGATAATGGTTAAACAAGATGTGAAATTATCTGATGTGATTTTAATAATTGAGAACGAGATGAATCCTCAACCTTTTATCTTCAAAGCGTTACCAAAGTTTGAAGAGCCAGAGAAATTAATGACCATACAAGATGTGGAAAAGCCTTTCTACGATGGTTTATATTCAAAGGGTGGTAAGAAAAAGAAAAAAAGATTTGGTAAATAATAAAACTTGTTTTATATTTGCATCACTAATCGAAAAACATCATGAAAAATAAGCCTTTTCAACTTTTTTTAATAATTACATTCTTGTTACTGACTGCTTGGGGTCTTTGGAGTTCATCTGAGATGAAGGTAACACAAAAAATCGAACCACTTAATCTTAGTGATGAAGTGATACTAATTAGTGACGGGTTATCTTATGAACTAATGTTACTTACTGACACTTTATTTGAGCTAGAAAAAGAACATACCGTGTATGAAATCTGGGATAAAACGCCAGAAAAAGTAGTTGTTCTGGAAACAACATATGGTAATTTTTACAATACGGAATTAGTCAATAGAATTTTTCTTACTATTGATGATATTGAAAAAGTTAGTTGCGATGAAAAAGTACGCATTCAAAACCAGTATAAAGAGCGTTGTAGAATGATAGAGGAAGCAGAGCAAGAGGAAAAGATTGAGGAAGAAAATTTTGAAAATTTAAATAAAAAACTTTGTGTGGATTAAAAACTTTGTTTTATATTTGCATCACTAATCAAAAAAAAATATGAAAGCACATTATGTATCGGTATGGGATGGTGGAACAACAGTAACCACCAATTGTACTTATAACCCAAAAACCAAAGTTGTATCCAATATTGAATCTTCGAATATTGATTGTTCAAATGTTGAGGGGTTGGAAATTTTGGATGAAGAATACATTGAATTACTTGATGGTACTAAAATCACTGATTTTATTCATGAGGATGATTACGAGGGTGGCAACGAATTGAGCAAAGAAGAAATCTCAAAGCTCAAATCTATTGTTAAGGCTGAAAAAACTGGACAAAGATTTACAGTAACACTTGAACTTGAAACATTCGAATCCCAAACACCGCTTGAGGCTGTTCAAGAGTGTCTACGAATGATGTTAAAGTTTGACGAAGGGAGTACATCTACCAGTTTTACTAAACAAAGCTGTGAGGGCTTTATTTACTATGTAACTGATAACATTACTGGTGAGAAGTTCACCGTAGATATGTCAGAAGATGATGAAAACAAAGTTTCACCTAATAACGATTAATCACATGGCAAAACAATTTGAAATCAAGGTTACTGGAGGTGGAACCAAAGGTCAAATTTTAAGTGCTTTATGGGCACTTACCAGAAGTATCGCGTCAGATGACAATTTTGAGGGTGGTACATTTGAGGATGGAACCTTATGTAGTGAGATCAAAGAAATTTAACAAATTAAATTTGGAGGAATGAAAATTCCTCCTTATTTTTGTAAAAAATCAAAATAAAAAGATATGTTACTTACTTCTGAACAAGCTGAAAGAATTGCCCTAAGTCAAAAAGATTTAGGTGGTAAAGGTCAAAAAAGATTGGCTAAGGTCTTATGTGATGAGGGTGAATTTGAATTGGATACACTATCACATTTGATTGCTGAAACGATTGGTAATGCTGAAAACTTGGGTGAGGCTGAGAATGCTTTATCTTATGTTATTGAGCAATTGACAAAGGCGATGGTTGCTGTTTCATCAATTAATAAATAAGACAATGCCAAAAATTACTGGGCCAATAGCCATTTACCGTAATCAAGACGGGAAAAATGTCGTAAAAAGATTTAGGACTTATGCCAAATTACGCAGAGCGATGTTGGCAATGATGAACGACAGCATCAACGATGAAATAAGTGTTTATCGTTCTCGCAGGGGTCAAATCGGTGAATGGTTTGAACATTGGGAGCGACATAACCACACCAACAAAATTGAAATTGTCAAACAAGGTTGGCAATAATTTGGATTAAACAAAAACATTTTCTATATTTGCAGTATGAAAGAGAAAGTAACAGTATATGAATTATTCGTTTTACACGCACCAAATGCTGAAACAGTTTTGGTTGGTACAATCACTGATGTTCGTACTTGGGCAAAAAATGAATGGAAAGAATGGGAAGATTTTATTAAAGGCATTTTGGGTGAATTAGTTGAAGAAGAATTCTACGCCAAAATGGATGACGATTTAAACTTATTCTCATTTCTTGAAAGTGCAGGGTATGGTCTTAAACCATTATGTGAAATACCTTTGGATGATTTTTACGATGAAGAAAAGCCGAAACAAGAATTGATTGATGAGGTGATGGAGCGAATCAAAAAAGATATTGCTGAGGGTGATTTGACAGCATTGGATGAGATGTTGCAAGCCATGCCTATTCAACAACTTGTGAATTATTTACCTGAAAACTAAGGAAAGATGGATTACACAGCAGCAGTGATTAAAATTATGTACTGTATTGAATCAGCTAAAACACTGGAGCATCATAAAGCCATTTCTAAGATGATTACCACTGTGAGCAATCATGCAGGGAATAAAGATAAAACACTTAAAGGTGCATTGGTTACCTTAGAGTGGTATAATAAAGACAGATATGTAAGATTTAATAAATAAATTTGCATAAATGAATTTATTGTTTTATCTTTGCTAAATAAATTAAAAAACAGACATGAACTTAGAACTTAAAAACATTAAGGTTTATGAACAGTTGTCGGAAGAAACCATTGCATTTTCAGCCGATATTTTTGTTGATAAGAAGAAGGTAGGTTATGCTACCAATAATGGTCGAGGTGGTTCAACTAATTATCATGCTGAATTGGGTAAGAAAATCCCATTAGCAGCAGCAGAAGCGTATTGTGCTGTATTACCTGAAACCAAACATAAAGTTAATGGCAAAACCGTTACGATTCCATCATCTCTTGAAAATTGGATTGACGGTAAAGTGTTTGAATTTGCTGAAGAGAAAGCGAAAAAAGACTTTGATAAACGAATTAAACGTCTTTGTCAAACATCAATTGTATGGGGTACTCCTGATGGTAGTAATGCTTATTCTATGAGCATTACAAGACCTAAGCGTAAGATTTCCGAACTTATGGTAACACCACAAGGGAAAGCTGCTGTGATGTTAGCTGTTGTAAAGGTTCGCGCCCAACTTAGAAAAGGTGAAGTAATCTTCAATACCAATGTAACACATTCGGTTTAAAAATTTAACAAAATAAAGTTGGGGAAACATTTGGTTTCCCCATTTTTATTTTCTATATTTGCATCATGAATCAAGATTATTTAAATACCATTACAGAAACCATTACTGGTTATCCAATTAAAAATCTTCGTTGGTTGAAAGTGGATAACATTATCACAGGATTGGTAAAAGACCCTGTATGGGGTAAAGAAAACTTGCATGGTGGCTATATTAGCGCCCAATGGACACGTAAAGGAATTCCTACCAATAAGATCAAAGGTAGAGAAGATTTGAAATTAAATATTGATTTAACACAAACCTTGTAAAATGATTAACATCGCTGTAAAATATTTGGTTGGAAAATACCCAGAGCAGTGTGCTAAATATTTCCCTAGTGAATTAAACACTGATGACCATGATGATAAGGCGCTATTTCTTTTGGTTGGACAATACTATTATGGTATTGCTGCTAAAAAAGAATTGAAAGAAAAATTAATTGAATTAAATTTGGTAGAACCAAAATAAGTTCTTATCTTTGTCATCTAAAAAGAAACAATCATGTCAAAAACATCTTACATCCTTACCTACATGGGTAATCCTGCGGCTGTGATCAATGCAGAATCACAAGCCAACTTGAAAGAAAAGACTGAATTAGCAGTAAAAGAACATTTGTCAATAGAACCTGATACCCAATTTTCTTTGAGTATTGGTCGAATTGGCGACTGGGGTCAAGAAACTCAGGTAAGTGCTCAATACGTTGATGAAGGTTCATTGGTTACTGATGGGGAATTTACTTTAATCAAAACTGTTTCTTATTAAAAAAGAAAAATAAATTTGGAGGATTGAAAAATCCTCCTTATTTTTGTCATCTAAAATAAACAAACATGACTGATCAAAAAATCCTTGAAGCTGCAACAGCTATCAAAAATCACCTTATCCAATTGGCAAGCAATAACAATCTTCCTTCGGATATTGCACAACTTGATATTCAATCATTGGTTGATATTATCACTGGACATCAACCCACATCAGAAGAAAAAGCGATTATTGAAGCTTCGCATTACTTATGTGAATCAGACCTTTCAATCAAAGAACAGGTTGAAGCGATTGTCGATCAATTTTATAAAGATGGTAGCGTAATGATTGATGATGTTGAAGGGGTGGTGGTTTGGCAACCGTTAGAAAATACATTTGATTGTGATGAATTTCTTGTGTTGATTGGTTGGGATTTATTTTAACAAAATAAATTTGGAGGAATGAAAATTCCTCCTTATTTTTGTCTTATGGATAAAAAAGAAAAAATCGGTTTTATAGAACGTACAGTATTAAAGCTTCGTCGGGAATATAGTAAAGATGAATTAGTAGCCCACCTGAATAAACAAATTTCAGAAAAAGACGTTGAAATAGGTAAGCTAAAAGCCTTTATTACCGAATTAGAAGCAAACATTGCCAACCTTGAAAATTTAGATAAGAAAGAAGGTAAAATATTGTCAAAGGTTGATGAACGAGTTATTGCCTTGGAGAAAAGGAACAGGAAATTGTCTGACAAGAACAAACGATTAGAAAATAAGGTTAACAGTCTTTTATATAAGTTGTATGGGCCAGATATGTATAAAGTTTAACTAAATAAATCAAACATTATGTTTTACGTATATCATGATGGTACTCATTTTATTCGAGTAACCAAAGATTTGAAACTAAGACGAGTTTCTGACATTACCAAAGCGACTTATTGGAATACTGAAACTGAGGCCAAAACTTGGCGTAACAAAATTTATTTCAAATACCCTCACATGGCTTTAAAACCTGCTGTATTGACATTAAAATAGAATTCCATATATTTACACTATATGGAATTCGTTTTAATTAAAATACAATCAGAAGCTTGGGATGAAATGTGGAATTGGCTTAAAGTCCATCCGATTAATTCTGGATTGGAGTTACCAGATTTGGCACCTAATTTAGAAACAAAATCTGGATGGCAATATACTGGCTCTTATAAGCATAGAAACAGGGTTATTTCCGAGTTTTATCATGCAAACCATCCAGTAACCCAGAAAGCGGAGAAAGTGTCTTATTCGCATTCTAATGAGGTCGGACCAGATCAGATACAATTGACCAAAAAGATTTAACATTTATTTTTTGGTTTGATTTTAATCTTCATCTATATTTGCAGTATTAAAACAATAGATGCATGAACGGTAAAAAAGTTAAATGTATCGTATCACGATACGACCCTAAAATTCTTCAACCACCATTTGAAACCATTAAAATTGGTGAGGTGGAAGTGATGAAACCAGATGAAGATCATTTAGGTGTGGGGTTTGCAACTAATTTGCGAAAAGCCGTTAAATCATTTGGTGAAATGCAATTTTACACATCAACTGATGTTGAAGGTTTTGAATATGAAATAGTTCTTTTTGAAGAATAATTTGGTAGTTGAGTATTTATTGATTACCTTTGTAATATCAAATATTAGCCTCGTTAAAAGGTGGTTTTATAAGTTCCCGAAAACCGAGTCAACACCCTAATATTTTGATAAGCGCCCTTAGCTCAGGGGTTAGTAGCATCTGACTCATAATCAGAGGGTCGTAGGTTCAAATCCTACAGGGCGCACAAATTCAATAATTTAACCTATGTTAAAAGGTTTATTTGTGGTTACATTGATGGGATTTGGAGTAACAACTGCGACAACCCATGAATACATTGTGAAAGAAATTCCAAATGATATGGTTGGTACTTTTTGTACACCAGTTGTATATCAAGTGAATGATACCATTTGTGAATTCGATAAAACATTTGTTGTATTGGAAATCATAAACTAATGAGTGAACAAAATTACTATTCTACTAAACGAGGTCGTGTTATGATGAATTTCATACATGATGCAGTTGGGGATTTATGCTTCCTTAAAAACTATGCAAAACAAGTAAAAAGTAAGTTAAATCCTAACATTGAAAACTATGATGATCTGATTGACAAAATGAATAAAATTATCACTAAATGTGATAATGTCAATAACGAGATTGATGAGTGTTTCAAGCAAATGAAACAGTTAGAATTTGAAACGGAAGAATAAAATCTTTTAAAATAAATTTGGTACTTTCAAAAAGTTGTTGTACCTTTGTAGTGTTAAAATACGGAAGTTGACATAGCGGTTTGTCGCGGGGCCTGAGCTAGAACCTCACCCGTGCATGCAGGTTCGAGCCCTGTCTTCTGTACTAGTGGAGCTGGAAGGCGACACGAAGCAACGTAATAAGCTAGCATAAAAGCGTTGTTTGCGGTTTGGTCTAGTGGACTAGGGCACTGGTGTTTATAAGCCAGAGGACGGTGGTTCGAATCCATCAGCCGCGACTAAAGGTTTTCGTCTATAAAAGATTCTCCTTTTTGCCCACAAGGTTTGGAGTTTAGTGAGTATCAGGAATCTCACACTGTTAACCAGAACCAGAACCCAGAAGGTAGCCGCTTGCGTTATGCAGTGAGAATATGGGTACTGATTTTTTATAATGAGTTTTTTTGTAGTATCATATGTTTGTTTTTTTCGAATTGGGTGAAGGTAACTTCACCCTTTTTGCATTTATAAGATCGGTGATGTACACATTTGTGTACTTGGACTAACTGAGAACCCTTTTATTCGGAGAATAAATAAACCCCAGAGAATTCTCTGGGGTTTTTAATTTTAATAGTTTAAACGTTACTGAATAACGAAAATGACGCCTTTTTACTTTTCAAGTAGTTCGCAGAATTCAGCAATATCTTGTTCTTCGAGTGAAGCTAAGGTTGCAATTTCGGCGAATTTACGTACCAATGGGTCGTTTTCATTTGTTTTGGTTGGCCAGTACTTTAGTACCAATTGTAAGGTGTTGGAGTAATTATCCATAGTTAAATTGGGTTTTAAATATCATGTTACAAATATAAATAAAAAACCCCAGACTACAAAATCTGGGGTTACAATAATTTGTTAAAAATGAAGGGTTATTTCAACCCTGTCATTTTTTTCAATTCGGCTTTTACTCGTTTAGCTGTTTCACCTTTCCAACCACTTGCATTGGCAAGAAAATAACATACGATTGATTTGGCGCTGTCCATACCATATCGACTGTTAACATCATTCAAGGTGGACATTGCATCTAAATAAGGTTTTGCACCGTAGTTGATACCTTTACCTTGTGCCGACCAATCTTTGCGGATTTCGGATGCTATTTCGTATAGCGGACGTGTAGTTGTTTGTAACATTGCTTATTGAATTTGATGGTACAAATATATAAAACTTATTCAGTGTTATCCAAATTTAATTTGTTAAATTTTTTAATTTTATTTTTAACAAATTAAATTTGGTAGATTTAAAACTTTATTCTATATTTGTCCCCATCAAACAACAACGACATGAACGAAACTAAAGTAGCGCAAATTGAAATGTTAACTGCAATTGGGCAACGAGAGTTTGACCCAAATGAAACAATGAAATGGCTTAAAGCACATCCAATTTGGCTTATGACTTGGGGTATGCGTAACCTTATAAATTTTGAAAATAAAGTATTTTTTTTCAAAGTTTCAGGCCGCCACCATAAAGGTTATGTGGTTATTACACTAGCTTGGAATGATACTTATACCGTTCGTTTGGTTTCAAATAAATGGGTTGAAAAGTCAAGGTTTGACGATGTATATTGTGATGACTTGGTTGAACTGATTGACGCAAAAATTGAACGTGTCAAACAATACAAGTCATAAAAATTACTTTAATCTCAAAACAGTTATGGAGCATAAAAAAATCATCAGTAAAATTGTGCGTAATTTTGCAAAAAATGAAGACAACAATTTTCACTCCGATAATGCAATTTTATTAGCGGTTAATTTTGGTAGCGAAGAAGATGTTACCAATGCAGAAAGAATCAAAAAAGAGCATGAAAGAATTGGGTATATTACTCAAGAATTGCTCATTGATAGAGATAAAATTTACAAAAAGTGTTATCCCCAATTGGTACACTGGATGAAACAGTATGGTATAAACAAAAGATAATTGAAAAAAGATTTGGTAGATTGAAAAATTCGTCTTATCTTTGTGGTCTAGAATTAAGAAAAGTAAATCTTAGGTGTTTTAGGAGGGTACATTAGTAACGTTGCGATGTTACATACTGAGGCCACCACTAAGGTAAATTGGGTGTAGGTCCTGCTCACTACACCCTTTTTATTTTAGTATATATTAAAATATAATGTAGCATGGAGTATACTCTCCCACCATAAGCGGCCCGTCCTTCATTCGAACACGACAAAGATAAAACAAAAATTTCAAATAAAAAAATTTATTTTGCTTGGATATGTAAAAAGTTTGTTTTATATTTGCCTTATCAATCAATTAATCAATACAACTATGGTACAACAATGGGTTAAAACAAATGATTACTACAATAGAAAAGTGGTAACTTGTGATGTGTGGTCTAAAAAGATTACAGAAAAAAGAACCGTTTATTTACAAGACGGAGGTAATTTCACTTATACATTCAGTTGTGGTGCTACCAGTGATTTTTCATTCACAGGTTCATTTTACGGTACAAATGTAAAAACATTACAAGATGCAATGGATTGGTTGGATAAATTTATTCCTTTGCATTTTTCTTACAATAAAGGTGACTTGATTAAAAAATTGAAAGAATCTATCAAAGTTTAACAAAATAAATTTGGTAGGTTAAAAAATCTATCTTATCTTTGTGGTCTGAAATAAAAAGTCAAACTTAAAAATTGTCTGCGATATGGAGCGCAATAAAGGTTCACCCATAGGGTAACAACCCTTCACTTATAGTTTTTAAATACGTATATTAACTATTAAAAATTGTCTGCAATATGGAGTGCAATAAAGGTTCACCTACAAATTAAAATTAATAAATACTATAAATCCCTTGGTAACAAGGGATTTTTTTTTAACAAAAAAGATTTGGAACGGGGCAACCCGTTTCATATCTTTGCGTCAATTAAAGAAAAAAAAAACAATGGTTTCACTTATCACATTTTTACAACGTAAAGCTAGAGTTATCGCATTGATTGGCGGTGTATCAGCTTTAGCGGCTATTATTTTGTATAATGCAATTAAATACGGTATTTAATGGGTATGACTGCTGCATATTTATTGGCTCGTTGTGAACCAGTATCATTTAACGAAATAAAATTCGGTCAACCTTATCGAGTAGTTGGGAGTACCCATAATGGTGGTATTTTCACTCCTGAAAAGATTGAAAGGGGATTGATTTATTTCAGAGGTTATATTAAACCTTATGATATAAAAAAAGTTCTACTTTTTTTGGTAGATTAAAAATTTTGTTTTATATTTGCATCATCAAAATCAAACAATCATGCAATTAACAGAAGCAAAAAATTTAGCTATCAACCTAATGAACCAACATGGTTTGTTGGATAAAGGTTGGTCTTTCGAGTTAGACAACGCAAGACGTAGATTTGGTGTATGTCGATACAGAACCAAAAAAATTGGTTTATCCAAGCACCTTGTTTCATTAAATGGTGAAGCAGAAGTTAAAAATACAATCCTACATGAAATAGCACACGCTTTAGTGGGGTTTGATCATGGTCACGATCATGTTTGGAGAAGGAAAGCAATCGAAATTGGTTGTGATGGCAATAGATGTTATTCAACCAATAAGGTTGAAACACCTGAAAGCAGATATATTGCGGTTTGCAATGGTTGTGGAAGAGTTCACAAACGCCACAAAATGACACGTGTATTGAAGTTTGGTAGTAGTTCGTGTTCACCTTGTTCGGGTGGGCGTTACAACGAAATGTACAAACTCACTTGGATAGAAAATCCAAACTTTTAACAAAATAAATTTGGAGGAACGAAAGTTCCTCCTTATCTTTGTTTCATCAAATCAATACAACAATGAGAAAAGCAATCGCATCATTCCCTGCCGAAGCAGGTACAACAGTTGAACGTCAAGTTCATGTTATCACTTCAATGGAACAATTTCCAGTTTATGCAAAAAAGCACCCACTTTATGCACCAATGGTGAAAAAAAATTTTGAAGAAATTTTGAGTAAAGGTGAAATAATCATCATACAATCTACTGGTAGCTGGTGTACTGAAATTGGTGGTGTAAGCATTGTGAAGTATTTGGATGCACCTAATTGGTCTGTTGAAAAGAAAGATGAAATTGAAAAGAGTTTTATCAATCTTATCACTCAAATTGGTATGGATATTCCAAGCAATTTTAAGGACATTGTACAATACATCTTCATAGATGTATGTGAAACTGCCGACCCTGAAAAATGGCATGATGGTGACATCGCAATCGCTTTCAGACGTTGGATTGAAAGCAAAGGATAAAATAATTGAAAAAAGATTTGGAGAATTGAAAAATTCTCCTTATCTTTGCCTCACATTAATCAATACAGCTATGGCAAAACAAAAGTACTACCGAATCTTGTCCCCCGATGGAATCGACATCCGACACGACAAGTTCAAATACAAAGAAAACGAAGTTGAAGCCGAAATAAAGGCTTTTACTAAAAGATATGAACGACAAGGTTATTATTCGTCTGTGAATGGTCGAATAGCCTTAGAAGAGATTGCCGACTGCTGTGAAGTAGTCCCTTGTTGATTGATTGATGGTTAATGGTGGGTGAAAACCCACCATTTTCTTTTTTAACAAATTAAATTTGGATTTACAAATAAATTGTTTTATATTTGTTCCATCAAAATCAATACAACAATGCAAAACATTACCGACTTTCTTATTTGTGACAAATTGCGTTATAGCGATATTAGCGAAGATACTAAAGTAGAATATACTACTGAAATCAAACAAATCGACCATAACCCTTATTACATAGAATTTGGAGATAAGTCAGCCAAACAATATGAATTGGTTATTGGGGTTAAAGTTAGTGAAGATGACAATGGAGAAGTTTACGAGTATGTTTATGACAACCAATTGCGTTTCAAATTGTCAGCTTATTCAATGCCAACGATTGAAAAGTTTTCAGATCACATTCGCAAAGAATGTTTGGCTTTGATTGATGCAGTTGGATGCGATTTGTCAAAGTGTTATATCTCGGATTTGCAACAAGTTGCAATGTTGGATAAAAAGGATATTGAACCGAAACACGTTTATAAATTCCTTAAAAATATCCATAAGGATTATACCAAAACAGAGCAGTTTTTAGAACATTACGACATCTATGTTGAACGTATGTATCAAACAATGAAGTTCATCTACTTATTGATTGATGGTACTACGGGTATGTATCGAATGAATTGGGAGTTTCCAATAGGTGAACACTTTTTGGCTTTTCTTACGGATAATGCAAAATTCAACGATTTTTACGAAATAGTAAAATAAATTTGGAGGATTGAAAAATCCTCCTTATATTTGTTCCATCAAAATAAATAACATGATTGAACTAAAATATCCATCAGACGTTAACGATATGCTCGTTAGTTTATATCACTCTATTGTTAAGTTTGACCTTGAATTAACGCCTGTTAATGCATATGTGGCTGATTTAAGATCAACGGGGATAACAAACACTGAAAAATTCTATAAAAAATTCATTGATGAAATTGATTATATCAAAGAACTAGCTACGATTCAACCAACAAAAACCATTAAGGTTAAAACCTTATTTAAGATTCAAAGTGATAACAGTTGGTACATTGCCAGTGAAAATACTGAAATAATTAAATCATTTAGTGAAACCAATCTGAATCAGCGAATTAGTTGGTTTAATCATAAACCAACTGATTTTGCCAAAACTGAAATTGAAGTGGTGGAAAGTACCAACCTAGAATATTTAACAAAATAAATTTGGAGGAACGAAAGTTCCTCCTTATTTTTGTTCTATCAAAATCAATAAGACAATGAAAATCGAAGAAGTATCATCAGTACAAGTAAGAACAGTTGAAGCTGATGCTGATGTTATATTGGTAAATGGTGTACCATTTTTCTACAAAAATACTGGAAATACAAGACGTGTTTTCGTCAACAAAGAAAAAACATTGGTGGTTAAAGTACCGATAACTACTTTAGACCAACAATATAACGATAATGAAGCCCAAAAATGGGATGAATTCTCAGATGAAGTAAGAACTCAATTTGCCGAAACAAAGCTGTTAGAGGGTGGTTATGTCGTTCAAGAATACTTACATACTATGGACGACCCAGAAACTGAAAATTGGTTGGGGCGAAATATGACAATGAGTGAAGTACGCTTTGCGCTTTCATGTCGAAATGAAGTTGGTTACGATGCCAATGGTGTGTTAAAATGTTACGATTACGACGAATTTAAAAAATATTAAATCATGGATTCTTTACAGTTCAATGCTTTACATTCATTTTTAGATGAAAAAACAAGTAACTTGACAAACCTAGAATTTGTCGAAATGACTGAATTTTTCACCTACAATTGGACTACCAAGCCAGATGAACGCACTTCACAAATAATAGTTGAACTATTTGGACAAGACGAATGGGATAATTTGGTACTTGACAAGACAAAACCAGGGTATTTTAACCGTGCAGCATACAGTAGCTCGCAATTGAAAGAAACTGTGGTTTTATGGTTTTTAGAATTTAGTTTCAGACGATTCAGAGAAACTGTAAAATAAATTTGGAGGATTGAAAAATCCTCCTTATCTTTGTCCTATGAAATCAGGTGAACCAATAACATTCAAAGGTATTCCATATATCTTTTTGGGGTATACCGATTACAAACGTCAATGGTGCTGCATTGCCGATAGACATGGTAATAAATGTACTGTCCATATTATTGACTTAAAAAATTAAAAAAAAAAATGTTTAAAGGACAACTTTTTCAACTCTTAGATTGCAATTCAGAACAAATTGGTTTAATCTACACACCCGACACAACCATCAAAGAAAATGCAGTCGAGGACAAATGGAAAGAATTTTGTAACTCTTTTTGGCCAGATGCAGATGAATTTGTTGAATGGTTGAATGAAAACTTGAACCCAAGTGAAGAATTTCCAAATGGTATTTCTTTTGAACGGGTTTTTGTCTCAGAAACTTTTGCTTAAAATAAATTTGGAGGATTGAAAAATCCTCCTTATCTTTGTCCTATGAAACTAATCATCACAAGAGAAACACTTCTCAAAGTAGAAAAAAAAGCAAGACGAGATATGTTCATCAAAGAACAAATTCCTCACCGTGGTCACCAAGTTCATAAAACCAAAAAGGACTACAATCGTCAAGCATTTAAAAAACAAACCAAACAACTGTATCGCTATGGTGAATAAAACAATCTTAGCCTCATTGCAAAAAGATATCGTCAAAAATTTACAACAAAACTTACCCAGTCATATGGACGTTTTGGTAAGTATTCAAACTGTTGCACTGAATGATAATTTTGAAATTGGGTATCTAGATCAGAAAGTATTTATCTATTGTAAAAATTAACAAAAAAAACTTGCTTCGGCAAGTCTTTTTGTTTATCTTTGTGCCATCAATAAAAACAACATGGACGTAAAACTTGCATTTCTTAAAGAGTTACACGATTTATTGGCTAAATATAATGCTGAAATATCTGTCGGTTTAGATGGTGACACACATGGTTTAGATTCATGGATTGATGTGCAATTCCGAGTGGGCACTTCGTTCAAATATGAAGAGGTTGGCAAATTTAAGGAATTGTCAGCACATGACCTTAAAATTTATTCAAAATAAATTTGGAACTAACCAAAACTTATGTTATCTTTGTACCATCAATCGCCAACAGTTCAAAAAACAAACAACAGTACTAACATGGCACAAGAAAGAAAAAACTATATCGAAATCAAAGACCACTCTAAAACCACACACTTGAAAGTTTCTTTGTATTACAGCAAAGGTGGTATGAATTACTTTACTGGAACCAACGAAAGACGTGGTATTTGGTTGTCAATTTCGCCAATAACGCGAACCGTATATGAAGGTGGCGGGGTAAGTGAAGGTTATACAGCATTTACAGGGGTTAAAGAATGCCTCAAAGAAATGTCAAGGTTTAATCAAAATACCTTCGACCGTTTCAGTATCCCTGAAACAAATTTAGAGCGAATGATTAAGCACGTTTGTGAAAAGAACGGAATACCAAAAGAAAATTTAACAAAATAAATTTGAAAGGGCGAAAGCCCTTTCTTATCTTTGTACCACAATAATCAAAATACAAAGCAATGGCATACAAAGGCTCCGATTTAGGTCAAGATTTTAAAGACTTCTTTAAACGCGAAAAAAAACGTTTAACAAGCATTCTGAAAGAAAAGGGTTGTACCAATATCAAATTGGATTATGGTTTTTACTATTTCAGTGGATTCTTCACAGCACCATCAGGACAATTCTATTACTTGTGTTCTTTAGACACAAGACAGGGATATCGACTTTATATGCGTACTGTAAAAGATTATCAAGATTACAGTGGTGGGGCAAACCAATGGGTGGGCACTAAAAAAGAAGACTTAATGAATTTTCGATTGTCTTAAAAATTTAACAAAAAAGACTTGCTTCGGCAGGTCTTTTTGTTTATCTTTGTCCCATCAAAATCAATACAACTATGAGTGAAGAATTTTTAAATGTAGGCGACACCGTAATTTGGAAAAGTAATTTCGGCAAAGGTCCTGAAACCTCAGCTAAAATCAATCGAATGGAATGGTGTCAAGTTGGAAGTAAAGAAGGTCAAAGCATCAGCTATATCCATTGGAGCAGAGTCTATACAAGACAATTGGTTGTTACCTTGGATAATGGCCATTGGGCATACGGAACTCAACTTGTTAAAAAATAATCCAAAATAAATTTGGAGGATTGAAAAATCCTCCTTATTTTTGTCCCATCAAAATCAATGCAACTATGGAAGTAATAGCAGTTTATGACAATGGAGGAAGAACACTCGACCGATACACAATCGTAACCAATAACCGAGTTAGTAACAAATACCGAGGTAAATACACCTATGACGCTTTATCAGCATCAGAAAATGGCTTAGGTGTATTTATGTGGTGTCAATGCATCCGAGGTTCACACTTAGGTAAAAAAATTCACCTAAATGAACTATCAAAAGAATTACAAGAAAAAATTAAATTTGCTTTAATTTTGGAGGATTGAAAAATCCTCCTTATATTTGTCCCATCAAAATCAATGCAACTATGGAAAATACAAAAGTTCTTGCCGATATGATTGTCGAGCAATTGAAAGCAATGGAAGTGGACGGTGAAACAATGCAATACATCATTACCGAAGTAGGTATGGATGATCAAATGCACCGTCAACTTATCATGACAATGCCAAGTGAGAAAACCACCGAATTGTTAAAAGAGAAAAAAGATTTGGAGAAGTGAAAACTTCTCCTTATCTTTGTAACACAATAAGGTCAGATGGCAGTAATAAGGACTAACTGCTAAAGGCGTACTCGGAGAACAACATTGCAATGCGTCAATGCTTCGCATGTACTAGATGGAGAAACTTTATATACGGGTTCGAGTCCCGTTCTGACCACAATGAGTAAAATTATCTCAGTAAATTAAAAAGACCATGAAAAACATTGAAATTGATGATTCAGTAGTTTTGAAATTTAAAAAACAAACTATTGTTGAAATTTATGAATCAAAAAACGATAAACTCGATGACCCGTTAACCGATTTATTTAAAAAGAATGAAGAGGTTGAAGTTACGATTTATGGTGTTGATGAAGAAAAATTTGATGTTCAATTTGGGGATGGAACCATTGCTTTTATTCGTAAAGACGATGTTAAAATTATCTCAGTAAATTAAAAAGACCATGAAAAAAATCCTGTTCTATCTCTTTATCGTAACAACAATCCTTGTTACTTCCTGTGCCGAACAAAAACTCATCCACGAATACAATCAAACCTATACATATCGAGTGTATGACAATGTTACGCTCTATATGTACTTTACCAACGAAATCACAACCACCGACTGTGGTTTGACTTTCACCGATCATAATGGTAGGGTAATAACGATTGCGGATGGTCAATATTCGTTTATTAAGCTAAAGTAATCCTAACATACACTTTTGTGTACATAGATAAAAAAAAGGGGTTTAAAACCCCTTTTCTTAATGTTCGTACATCCAAGCATTTTTGGCTGCGCATTTATCAGTGTGATTCTCACTGAGCAAGTCTTTAGCCAGTTCCTCAACTTTAGCATCGGTTAAATTCTCGCCATCGCCAACCCAGTCTTTAAACTCTGTTTCACACATGGGTGTTTCACCAGCTTTTGTCAATACGTTGTTGAAGACTTCTAGGGCTTCTGTAAATGTTAGTGTTTGCATATTGATTGATTTTAATGATACAAATATAAAACAAAAAAATGAGGTACACAAATGTGTACCCCACTTTTTTAAACTTTTTTACTGAGCTAAATGCTTCTCCATTAAAGCTAAAAACTCAGGTAATGCATCTTTAGCGCTACGACCTTTTAAACCGTAGTACTTTTTTAGATCGGTGAACTTGATGCCTTTGAATCTCATACCACTAGCCATAATGCTAAGATGGAACTTGTGAGAAGCCAATTGATATTTAAAATAATCAATTGGTTTGGCACCTGCAAATACATTAGGTGTTTTTAATTTGCCGTCCTTTACATTTTGGACAGCTTGTTCAAATGGTGTCATACGTTTATGATTTGAATGATTCTGCAAGTATATAACGAATATTTTAAATACCAAAATTTTAAATGTTAAAATTTAAATTTTAACATTTATAAAAATATAAAGCAGCATGGAGTATACTCTCTCAGTTAAACCGACCCGTTCGCGTTATTCATTTGAACAGGACAAATATAAATTAAAGTTTTTACATACGCAAATTTATTTTGTTAAAAATGTGTTTTTTTATTTTAACATTCGTTAACAAAATAAATTTGGATTGGGTACTATCTTGTTTTATATTTGCTCCATCAAACAACAATTAAAAAATTTAACGCTATGAACTTTCGCACTTTCTATCTTGAAGCATTGGCCAACGGCAAAAATGAAGATGAAGCACGTACTGAAGCTAGTATCAAATTAGCACGTTACCAACGCAATGCCCTGCGCAATCGTAACATTAATGATGCGCATATCGTTAGCGGATTTTAACAAAATAAATTTGGTGGATTGAAAAATCCACCTTATTTTTGTCCAACAATAAAAAAAAAAACAGCATGAAAAAAATTCTTTTCCTTTTGGCATTTTTGCTCACTTTCTCAATTATTGAAGTAAGCGCAACGCAAACAACGGAACAACGTCCCCCACGAGGTTACAACTACCAAAAGGCCAAACGCCAAGCCTCATTTTTCAACTTCTTTTCGCGCCCACAACGAAAAAACGGTGGTTGTGGTTGGTTTAAAGCGACACACTAAAAAAAGCCGAAAATTTAACAAAAAAGACTTGCTTTGCAGGTCTTTTTGTTTTTATATTTGTTCTCACAATCAAAACAACAATCCAATGTATTTCACAACAGCAAAATTTAATTCAGTATGCTCTGAAACGGGTGTTAAAATTCGTAAAGGTGAAACAATGCTCTACGATAAAGTAACTCGTAAATGTTACTCAATAAACAGCCTAAAGGCCAAAAATGAACGTGAAAATATTTCAACTGGTCAAATGATTGAAGCAAACGAAACAACGTTTTTTGATAACTTTTGCGTATCAAATAATATCTAAAAACGTAACCTTTCTATTTTCGCTACGTTCAACAACCAAAAGAAAAAACAATGAAAAAACAAATTTTAAAAAACATTGCACTCGTTTTTTTAGGTTGGGGCATTATTGCTTTATTAATCGTACTTTTAACAAACTAATTTAAAACACTTCACACATGGCAAAGAATAACTATTTATGGCAATTTTATTACATGAATGAAAATAACGAATGTATTTCAGTCGGTATCATTCGCTGTAAAGAGCCGAAAAGGACAAAAAAATACAAACGAAATCTACAACGTTTGCAGCGTCCAAACGTTCGTGCAGTTGGGTATGAACCTATTCAAGAATAAAATTTAACAAAATAAATTTGGTGGATTGAAAAATCCACCTTATTTTTGTCCTATCAAAATTTAAACCAATGAACTTCACCGATTTTATTGCACTTTGCGTTTTTATTGCAGCAATTATTGTATTGGTTGCAATCTGTTTAACTTCCAAAGTTTTATTGGTTGTTGGCAGTCTATTCTTTGTTATTACTTTGTGTGCAGCAGCACTCAGAAAAATGTTAACATATTTTAACATTTAAAATTTGGAATGACGGTCTAACTTACCTTATCTTTGTCCTATCAAACAAACAATAAAAAACAAACGCATGAGCACAGAAATTTCAAACAAAGCGCTTCAAGTTATCAAAACTTTGAAAAATGCTACTGAAAAGTCAATTACGGGTGTAACTTTCGTTTCAATTCGTAATTACACCAACACAAGCGGTGAAATTGGTAACCACCTTATCAATGTTGGTATGAAGTATGAAAATGCAAAGAAAAAAGATATTGAAACGCTCGAAAATTTGAACGTTTCAGAATACAACTTCAAATCAACTCCCGAAAATATTGAAGCGGCGCGTGTTGCGTTGATTGCAGCCTTTATTTCACCCGATCAAGCCCGTTCACAAGGCCAACTAGATGCCTACACACATATTGTTTCAGGTGTGAAAGTACATAACGAAACGGGGCAAATTTATGTATACGGTTACCGTGAGAAAAAAGAAGTGTTAAAAGAAGGTGTATATAAAACAGTGAAATCCGCTCCTCTTACGATTGCTAAAAACGAATTACGCAAAATTTTAAGAACGGGTAAATTTACGAATTATGCGCTCGAAATGGGCAATACAATTCGCGCCAACGGTGAAACGCTCGAACTCTAAAAGATAATTGAAAATTGCCCCCTTTAAACCAACGAGGGGGCAATTTAAAAACTTAAATAGAATTGTTTTAGTTGGTTGTTTTGATAGTAATTTTTAAAAATGAAAGGGGATATATCCCCTTTTGTTTTTTTAACAAATTAAATTTGGATATATCAAAACTTTGTCGTACATTTGCAGTGTCAATAGGGGT